>Ga0172380_10000150_pt1 | contig 148712 bp, 132 predicted proteins | sample Leawe162metaG_FD_119747 | JGI IMG/M metagenome (GOLD analysis project Ga0172380, IMG submission 119747) | Leachate microbial communities from a municipal landfill in Southern Ontario, Canada - Leachate well 162 metaG | ecosystem: Engineered > Solid waste > Landfill > Unclassified | place...
CTTCTTATCGGAAAACCGGTGCCCACTTTTCCGGAAGCACTCTAGGCGCTCGGCGCACGTGCGAGGCGTTCGCCGATTCCATCGCAGAGAGAGCGCAGTTCCGGCGTCCAGGCCGCCACGTTCGACGCGAAGAGGTTCGCCTCGGATTTCAGGATCACGCCATCGTCGAGAATGCGCAGTCCGTTGGCGCGCAGCGTTTCACCCGTTGTCGTAATATCGACGATCAGCTCGGCCGTGCCCGCGGCGGGTGCCCCCTCGGTCGCTCCGGCGCTTTCGACGATGCGATAGTCGCCGAACCCCTTCGATGCCAAGAAACGGCGCGTGAGGTTCATATATTTGGTGGCGACGCGCGGCCAGCGGCCGTGCCGCCTGCGGAACGGCATCGCGATGTCTTCGAGATCAGCAACCGTCGAGACGTCGATCCAGCACGCGGGCACCGCAACGACGACGTCGGCAAAGCCGAAGCCGAGCTTGTGCACGAAACCGATGCGCGTCGCGGCGTCCGAGATGTTTTCACGGATCAGATCCTCGCCGGTGATACCGAGGTGAATGCTGCCCGCCTTCAACGCTTCCGCAATTTCCGACGACGACACATAGGCGACGTCGACCTCGGGCAGGCCGTCGATCTCGCCGCGATAACCGCGCGCATGTCCGACCTTGCGGACGATCAGCCCGGCGCGGGCGAACATATCGGTCGTCCGCTCCATCAGACGGCCCTTGGAGGGAATAGCCAGCGTCAGCCTGCTCATGGTGAGCCTCCCTGAAGGGCTGCTAAAAGACGCTCGGTGTGGATCGCGGCGCCGACGGCGGCCACGTCGATGCCCGCGCCTGCGGCCCGCATCAGTCCGTCGTAACGGCCGCCCGTCGCGAGCGGGCTCTGCGGTCCGAGCGTCGTGGCGCGAACTTCGAATACGAGGCCGGAGTAGTATTCCAGCGTGCGTCCGAACTCAGCCGAGAAGGTCACGCGGTCGAGATCAATGCCGGCGTTTGCGAGCAGCGCGAGGCGACGATCGTAGGTTTCCAAAGCCGCGCTCGAACCCACCGGCGCTCCATTGACGAGTTCGGCGATCTTTGCGCCCGCCGTGCGTGCCGGGCCTGAGATTTCGGTATAACGGCCGATAAGCGCTGCGGCGGCCGGAGCGAGAGGCTTTTCCTCGCCGCTCTCCTTGATGCCGATCAGGTGCTCGGTGATATCGGCAAGCGTGCGCGTGCCGATCAGTTCGATCGCGTTGTCGTCGAGATACGTCGCAACAGCCGTTTCGCTGGCCGCAAGATCGGCGCCATTGAGTGACGCCAGCAGCGCGCCGGGTACGGACAGACGCGGCGCGGCGCTTCCAGCAGCGAATGCCTTCAATGCTTCTCGAAACGACTGCGGTTTCAGGAACGCGTCATCGAGGCGCTTCTTCCAGCGCGGTGAAATTCCGGCGACATCGAGGATGCTCGAAAAGAGTCCGAGGTCGCCGAGACGCAGCGTCCAGTCTTTCAATCCGACTTTCTCGATCGCGCTGATGACGATAGCGATGACGTCGGCTTCGGCCGCCTCGCGTTCGGTATCGCCGAAACGCTCGACGCCAGCCTGGCGAAACTCGCGCGGGTGCGAGGCATCGACGCCCTGCGGTTGGAACCGGAACGCGGCGCCGCGATAGCAGTAGCGCGCGGGCGTCGCCGGATCGGGGTGACGCGCGAGGTGCAGCCGGCACGTCGGCACGGTGATGTCGGGCCGGAGGCAAAGCTCAGCGCCATCCGGATCGGTGAAGACATACGTGCGCGCGCGCAGGCTTTCGCCGATGACGTCGAGGAAGACATCAGCAGGCTGAATGATCGCTGGCGCGACGGCTTCATAACGGGCCTTGGTGAAGACCGACATCAGCGTCTGCGCCTGCGCTTCCAGCGCTTCAAACTCTCGCGTCGTTTCCGCGGTCATGGGCTGATCCCTTCTCGCGCTACGTGTCCGCCCGAGAAATCGCACACGCGCGGCCCCCCCACCCCTAACCTCTTCCCGCATTGAGGGAGGGGAAGAGCGGAAGATGCTACCGCATTCCTTGCGACGCGTTGGGGGAGGGAAAAAAGTGGGAGCGTGCGCATTTCGTTCGAAAGGTTAGGAGACGGCATCGCGATCAATCCTGATGCCGCGCGACGAGCTTTTTGACTTCGTCGATCAGGTCCGATTCCGAAACGGAGAACTGCGCCGGGCGCGCTGCCTTCCATTCCTTGTTGTCCTTGATCGCGGCTGCCGCCTTCGCCCCTTCGATCAGGTCCTTGATCGTGACCTCGCCCTTGGCGCGTTCGTCGGAGCCTTGAATAATCGCGCACGGCGCGTTGCGCTTGTCGGCGTATTTCATCTGCGCCTTCATGCCCGACGAGCCGAGATACATTTCGGCGCGAACTCCGGCGTTGCGGAGCGCTTGCGTCATTTTCTGATAGGTCGCGACCTCGCCCTTATCCATCACGAGCACGACGACGGGGCCGAGGGCTTCCGCCTTCTTGTCGCCGATGAGCGACAACGCAGCCTGCAGGCGCGAGACGCCGATCGAGAAGCCGGTCGCGGGAACCTTGTCGCCGGTGAAACGCGCGACGAGGTCGTCGTAACGGCCGCCGCCGCCGACGGAGCCGAAGCGCACCGGCTTGCCGTCGTCGCCCTTGACCTCGAACGTCAGCTCGGCCTCGAGGACGGGGCCGGTATAATATTCGAGGCCGCGCACGACCGTCGCATCAACGCGTATACGATCTGCCCCAAAATTAGCGAATCTGCATAGATCAATAATTTGCTGCAATTCCGCGACACCGGCTTTTCCGATCTCATTGTTTTCAAACAGCGCAAACCAATCATTCAACTTAGCGTCGTCATCAACAGCAAGTGTCCCAGAAACACCTGTAAATACTTTAGCTAGCGATCCTGGACCTCCAGTGAAGTTCTTATTGCTGAGCTTCCGGACTTTGCCCTGAAGAAATGCTGCAATAGTCTCAATCTGATCAACACCAAGCCCAGCACCCTTGGTGAAATCGCCGCTCTCGTCCTCTCTGCCAGGCCCTAGCAACTGGCGCACGCCGTCTAAACCAAGACGGTCGAGTTTATCAATTGCGCGCAGCACTATTAGTCGCCGCGCCGCATTCTCAGGTCCGGCAAGATTCGCTGCTTCCATTACGCCATCAAGGATTTTACGGTTATTGACCTTGATGACGTACTTGCCTTTCAGCCCCAGCGCTTCCAGCGTATCGGCGGCGAGCATGCACATTTCGGCGTCGGCGGCGACGCTTTCGGCTCCGACGGTGTCGGCGTCGAACTGCATGAACTGGCGGAAGCGGCCGGGGCCGGGCTTCTCATTACGATAAACGTTGCCGAACGCATAGCGGCGGAACGGCTTCGGCAGTCCTTGGAAATTCTGCGCGACGTAACGCGCGAGCGGCGCGGTCAGATCGTAGCGCAAGCTCATCCATTGCTCGTCCTCGTCCTGGAACGAGAAGACGCCCGCATTCGGCCGGTCCTGGTCGGGGAGAAATTTTCCGAGCGCATCAGTGTATTCGATCGCGGGCGTTTCGAGCGCCTGGAATCCATAGCGCTCGTAGACGTCGCGGATTTTCGCGATCATCTCATTCAGGCCGCGCAACTCCGCCGCCTCGATATCGCGGAAGCCTTTCGCGAGACGCGGTGACGGTGCGGTTTGCGCCTGCGGCGTGGGACGCGCGCTGGTAGGATCTTTGGACATGAGGGCTATGGGAACCGTGATTATAATAGTTGCCGTATCATCTTAAACGCCCGGCGGGCGAGCCCGCCTTATATCGGATCGCCCGAGCGGGCGAAAGTCAGGTTCAACGCCTGGAATTAACGGGAAAAACGCGACCTCAGATTGCGATACACCGACTTGAGGCGGGCACTCGCGGGCAGACGGCCCTTCAGGCGGTGGTATATCGCGTGCGGCGCCGACGCGAGATCGCAGGCAACGATCAGATCGTAGATCGGCACAGGCTCGACGCCGAAGCCGTGCTTGAACGGATGATCGCCGAGCCCAAGGTCGAATCGCCGGACATCGCGGGCGAAAAAATACTTCATCGCCTCGATCATCGCGAGGCGGCCGGGCGAGAGATGGCTCCATGCCTCGCTTGTGCCGAGATGCAGCAACGTGAACGTGTTCTCGTGGACGATGCCAAACAGCGTGGCTGCGATCTCGCCGTTGGCTTCGAGCGCAAACAGCGATGCCAGTCCCGCCTCGGAGCCGTCGATGGCGAGCCGCTCGCTGAACGCGCGGTAAGCCGCATCATCGAACGTGCGCTTGCTTCCCGTCGTGCCGTGACGCGGGGCCAGCTGCTCTTCGAGCACGGCATGGATATGCGCCGCGGCCTCCGGTGTCTCGGCGCGATAGAAGCGCGGCGTCCCCTGCTTTTCCCAAAGGCGAAAACAACGCTCGACCTCCTTACGATACTTCTTGCCGAGCCCGTTCAGATACGCATCGACGCTTTCCGGAATGGTCAGCAGGCTGGCGGAGCACCGCGCGTTCGCAATGCCCCATCGGGTCAGAAGCGGGTTGGGCCGGTCACCGATTTCGGCGGGCATGCGCTCAAGCCGAATGAGATCGACATCGGGCATCGCGCGAAGAGCCGAGCGCCAGACGCGCCGTATCGATCGCCGCCCTTCGGTATGCGCCGGCCCAAGGATCGGGCCGCCATAGCCGCCGACGCCGAGATTGGCGAAGCGCGCGACCGTCTGCCTACGTTTCTTCTGAATGAGCAACGGCAGAATGAGCGCGACCTCGCCGCTACGGCGATCCGTGACAACGACGAGGCGCGGCATCGCTCGTTGCGATGACGCCATCTCCTCGTAAAAAACAGTCAGCCAGTCGAGCGTCTGGAAACCGGTCGAGACAAGTCCGCCCTGCACGGCATCGAGCGCGGCCAGAGCTTCATCGGCTCCGTCGAAAACTTCCGCTATGTAGCGAGGTGCGGGCCATAGCGACAAACGCGCGTCAGCGCGTTGTGCGGCTACAAAAGCCACGCCGTTCCCCACATCAGCCGTCGCCATACGCATTACACTCAATAGGCGATTTCTGATTACCCTCTGCCCAGTCGCATCCGCCGCGAGGCAATCATTGCATCGTTTCGCTTGAGATCAAGTCTCAAGATGACCCGATAAGTGCTTTGATATTTGGCAAATGCGGCGCGGATTTTCTTCGCAGCCGCACGCGTCAATGCGGTCCGGCGATGAGGGCCGCGGCGGCGACGAAGAATACGGCTTCGAAAACCTGCTCGACCGCGCCGAGGACGTCGCCTGTGTAGCCGGAGATTTTACGGCGTGCGATCAAGGCGATAAGGCCCGCCGCAGCAAACGCCAACAACGCAGCAGCGATGAATGTCGTTGCGCCCAAGACGAGCGATCCCGGGATTAACCCTAAAGCGAGTACGACGGCGATCTCGGACGGCGTCAGTTCCGAGATCTTCTGGCTGACCTTGGCGACGCCGCCACCGGCGTGGGGCAACCTCGCCATCGTGACGATCGCGGCGAGGCGGGCCCCCGCATGTCCGGCGATCATGACGAACGCTGCATTCCACGGGGCCAGCGCAACGAGCGCCGCGCCCTTCAGCGCGAGCACAGAAATCAGCGCAAGGGTGCCATACGTCCCGATGCGGCTGTCACGCATGATTTCGAGACGTCGCTCGCGCGTGCGGCCGCCACCGAAGGCGTCCGTCGTATCGGCGAGGCCATCCTCGTGCAGTGCGCCGGTTATCGCGACGGCGACGATCAAGCCGATGACCGTCGGCAACGGGACCGGAAGAAAGACGGCGCTGAGGATAATCGAAGCGCCCGCGATGGCGCCGACGATAGCGCCAACGAGCGGCATGTATTTCGCGGAGCGCGCCAGCCAGTCCGGCGGACAATCGTGAATTGAACCGACCGGCAATTGCGTCAGGAATTGCAGCGCGATCTTGAAGAGCCATATCTCGCGGGCGATCATGCCGGATGCTCGCCCGGCAGATCGGCCATGTCGCGCAACATCAATTCAGCCGCGCGGACGAGCGGGATCGCCAGCGCCGCGCCCGTGCCTTCTCCGAGCCGCATATCGAGCGCGAGGAGCGGTCGTGCGCCAAGGTACTCAAGAAGCGCCTTGTGCCCCGGTTCGGCGGAGCAATGCGCAAAGACGCAGCACGCGCGCGTTTCAGGGCGGAGCGCGATCGCCGCAAGAGCCGCCACCGTCGAGATGAAGCCGTCGACGACGATGATCCGGCGTGCTGCGGCGGCAGCCGTCATGGCTCCCGCCATCATCGCGATTTCGAAGCCGCCGAATTGCCGCAGCGCTTCGCGGGCGCGCTGGCGCGGATCGCCGTCGCGAAGATTTGCGCGAGCGAGAACGGCTTCGAGAACCTTGCGTTTGTGGTCGATGCCAAGGGCGGGTGCGCCCGCGCCGGGGCCGACGAGCAAGGCTAGATCGATCCCGGTCACCGCGTGCGCGATGAGCGCCGCTGCACTGGTGTTGCCGATGCCGATCTCGCCATATCCGACGATGCCGACGCCCGAAAGCTCTGCGTCGATCGCCCGCCCGGCTTCGAGCGCCTGTGTGCACTCGTCAGGAGTTATGGCCGGTTCGACGTTGGAATTTTTTGTCCCCGCCGCGATGCGGCGGTCGATCAGAAAGTCATGCGGCGGCAGCGGTTCGAGCATTCCGGCGTCGACGAGCACGACATCAATAGCGGAAGCGCGCGCAAAGACATTGATGCCCGCGCTGCCCGCGAGAACCATTTTCGCAATCTCGCGCGTGACGACCGAGGGATACGCCGTCACGCCCTCCGCCGTCAGGCCATGATCGCCCGCGAAGACAAGAATTTTCGCGCTGCCGAGATCGGGCCGCAGCGTACCGCTCACCATTCCGACTTGCAGCGCGAGGTCTTCGATGCGGCCGAGCGAGCCGACGGGTTTGGCCTTGCCGCGAATACGTGCGCGAAGCCCAGCCTCAAGCTCCGTGTGCGCCGTGTGCGCCGCGGTTTCCTTATCGATGACGTTCATGCTCCGATATAGTCCTCAACGCTGCGCTTGGGTTGCGGAACATCCGTCGAATATTGCGCGAGACCTTCAAGGCCGGTGGGCACGGGACCGCCGTGCGCCCAGTCCAGCAGCTCGATGGTATGGACGACCGGGATGTCCAACCCCGATTGCAATTGCTGAATGCATCCGATGTTTCCTGCTGCCACGACATCGGGGCGCAGCGACTTGATATTTCCCGCCTTGCGATCACGTAGCGCACCCGCGATCTCGGGCTGCACGATGTTGTAAATGCCCGCCGAGCCGCAGCAGAGATGGCTTTCCGGAATATCGAGCACCGTGAAACCGGCTTTTTTCAACAGCGCCTTCGGCTGCGACGTGACGCGCTGGCCGTGCTGCAGCGAGCAGGCCGAATGATAGGCGACCTTGAGACTCGACCAGCGTTTCGGTGCGCCGAAATCGTGGCCGTCGAGAAATTCGGTCACGTCCTTCGCCATGGCCGCGATGTCTTTGGCGCGCTTGGCGAACTCGGTTTCGTGGCGCAGCAGGTGGCCGTAGTCCTTGACCGTCGTGCCGCAGCCCGACGTGTTGATGATGACGGCATCGACGCCGCCCTTGGCAATTTCCTTGCTCCAGGCCGCGACGTTGGCGCGCGCGAATTTCACGGCCTCGTCCTCACGTCCGATGTGCTGGCTCAAGGCGCCGCAACATCCGGCGCCGTTCGCGACGATGACGTCGATGCCGCCGCGCGCGAAAAGCCGGATCGTCGCGTCGTTGATCTGAGGTCTGAGAACCTGCTGCGCGCAGCCTGCAAGCAGGAGAACGCGGCCCGTGCGCACTCCGGTCGGCGACGCTGTTCCAGGCCCGCGAAAGCGCGCGTTGTGCGGCGCATTGGCCGGCGCGAGGTCGACCATCGCGGCCAGCTCCGGCATTTTCAACGCGCGAAAAACCGGCGCCATTCGGCGTCCCAACGGAGCGGCACGCATTGCCCAGCGGAAGCGGCGCGGATATGGAATGATTTCCGCGAGCGCCCGGCGGATCAGGCGATCTTTCAGGCTGCGGTTACCTGTCTTTTCAATATGGCCGCGTGCGATTTCGACGAGGTGCATATAGTCGACGCCTGACGGACACGTCGTCATGCAGGACAGGCACGTCAGGCAGCGATCGATATGCTTCGAGACTTCGGGTTTTGCCTCGATGCCCTTTTCGAGCATGTCCTTGATCGCGTAGATGCGCCCGCGCGGACTATCGCGCTCGTCTCCGAGGACGACATAGGTCGGGCACGTCGCCGTGCAGAGCCCGCAATGGACGCAGCGGCGCAGGATGCGATCCGCGCGCGCGATTTCGGGATTCTCGAGTTGTGCTTTTGAAAAGCTGGTGTGCATTGCGCCTGACTGTCAGACAGAAGAACCTATAGATTAGCGTACATGCGCCCGCGATTGAGAAGCCCGTCAGGATCGAACGCGGACTTTATCCCGCGTGTCAATCGTTCGATTTCCGGCTTCAGCGGTTCGAAGACGTCGACGCTGGCGCGGACTTCCGGTTGCGCGCGAATGAGCGTCGCGTGACCGCCACGGACCGACACCGCGCGACGGACGTCGGCGGCACCGGCATCGGCGGCGGCAGGAACCTCAAGCCAGATCAACGCACCGCCCCAATCATAAAATGCCGTGGCGTCCATGAATTTTTCAATCGCAAACACGATCTCGGCGGCCTTCGTCGGCAGCGCCGAAATGCGCCAAAGGCTTGTTTCGGTCGAGAACGGCATGACGGAGAGCGTGCGGAATTCGCTCCACAGACTCCAGGTTTCCTCGGCGTCGAGTTCGATCGGCGTACCATACACCTTCAACGCAGCTTTGAGCTTTTCCTTGCGGCCCTCGATCGCGGTCGAGAACGTCTCGAGCCGCAACAGCGTGACCGGCTGATCGATACCCTTCAGTTTCGCCTGCTTGAGACGCGCGGCACTGCCCTTCGGCAGATGCACGGCGCCGGAGACTTCGAGCGGCGTCGCCATTGTCGTTGTCAGCGCTTCGATCGCGAGGTCATCCGGCAAGCCGGTATAAGCGAGGGTCAGCATCGTCTGCGGCAAGGGCGCGACCTTGAACGTCACTTCCGTCATCACCGCGAGGGTGCCCCAACTGCCGGTCAATCCGCGTGCAACATCGAGACCGGTGACGTTCTTCATCACACGGCCGCCCGACTTGAAGAGTTCGCCCCGGCCGTTGACGGCGCGAATGCCAAGAAGATTATCGCGGGCGCTTCCAGCGAGAATGCGGCGGGAGCCGGAGAAATTTGTCGAGAAAACACCACCGATCGACAATGCTCCGCCCGGGGCGCCGGTCGCCGGTCCGAGATCGATCGGCTCGAAGGCGAGCATTTGCCCGCGCGCGGCGAGCAGCGCTTCAAGCTCATAAACCGGCGTTCCGGCCCGCGCCGACATTACGATCTCTGTCGGCTCGTAAAGCGTGACGCCTTTGAGGCCCGCCGTCGACAGGACGACGTCGGATCGCGCGACGCGGCCGGCGTTACGCAGCGCGCCGTGGCCGACGATCTCGACTCGCCGCTTCTGCGCGGCGAGCTTGGCGATCATCGACTGCAACTCCCACTCGGCGGCGGGTCGCAAGAGTTCGGTCACGAACGCACCATGTGCTAGGCGGCCTCGGGCGTGCTCGCGGCGCGGCCGGAGCGCATCGTCTCTGTCGCCGCCAACGGGAAAACTTTTGCCGGGTTCAAACGCCACGTCGGATCGAACACGGTTTTGATGCGCATCTGCACGACAAGATCGGTGGCGGAGAATTGCGACGCCATCAGCTCGCGCTTTTCGATGCCGACGCCATGCTCGCCTGTGAGGCAGCCTCCGAGTTCGACGCAGAGCTTCAGGATCGCTTCGCCCGCCGCTTCCGCGCGATCTGCCTGGCTGTCGTCGTTGGCATCATAGAGGATCAATGGGTGCAGGTTGCCGTCGCCAGCATGGAAGATGTTCGCGACCTTCAGATCGTGCTCGGCGCAAATCTGGCCGATGCGTGTCAGCGCGTGCGGAAGCTGCGCGAGCGGGATCGTGCCGTCCATGCACAGGTAATCCGAGATGCGGCCGATGGCGCCGAAGGCTGCCTTGCGGCCCGCCCAGATGCGCGCGCTCTGCTCTGGCCCGGAGCTCATGACGACGGTTTTCGGATCGTGCGCGGCCGCAATCTGCGCAATGCGGCCGAGCAGAACGGCGATCTCGCTTTCCGAGCCTTCGACCTCGACGATCAGCAAGGCTTCGACATCGAGTGGATATCCCGCGCCCGCGAACGCCTCGCAGACTTCGATCGCGGCCCGGTCCATGTATTCGATCGCAACCGGGATGATGCCGGCCGCGATGATGGCGGAAACGCAACTGCCAGCGGCCTCCGGCGAGCGGAAGCCGATCATCAGAGGGCGCGCGCCCTCCGCGGAGGGAAGAATCTTGACGGTTGCTTCGGTGACGACGCCGAGTTGGCCTTCCGAGCCGATCACGAAGCTCAAAAGGTCGTAGCCGTTGCGTTCCAGCGAGGTGCCGCCGATGTCGACGATCGTGCCGTCGATCAGCACCATCCTGACACCGAGCACATTGTGAGTCGTCACACCATATTTGAGGCAATGGGCGCCGCCGGAATTCATCGCGAGGTTGCCGGCGATCGTGCAGGCGAGCTGCGACGACGGATCGGGTGCGTAGAAGAAGCCCTTCGACGCGACGCGCGACGTAATTTCAAGATTGGTGATGCCGGCTTCCACGCGGGCGAAGCGATTGACATAATCGATCTCGATCACGCGGTTCATTTTCGAGACGCAGAGAACGATCGCGTCTTCCGTCGGCAGCGCGCCTCCGCAGAGCGACGTGCCAGCGCCGCGCGGAATGACCTTGATGTCGTTCTCGTGGCAAAACTTCAGGATTTTCGAAACGTCTTCGGTCGTACGCGGCAGAACGACGAGCATCGGGACGTTACGATACGCCGTGAAGGCGTCGGTTTCGTAGGCGCGGCGTCCGTCCTCATCGAGAATGAGAAGGTCCTCGCCGACACGGCTTTTCAAACCTTCGATCAAAATCGGACGGCGGCGGATGACTGCGGCATCCGGCTCTGGCAGCTCGATATGTGGCATCGCCAAACATCTCCTCAGCGACCACCCCGAAACCGGCCGTGCGCCACGTCGTCTTTCAAAAGCTTCTTGCGGCGGCTGTTAAGCATCCTCGCACGCGGCGGTGTGGCGAGCAATATCCGGTTGCATCATGTTGTAGAGATAGACTTTTCGGCGAGCATTCAATGATGCTCGTTGCGGCCTGGGAATCGCGGCGCGCGGAACTCGGGGGGACCGCGAAACTCCGGCGGACCCCGCAACTCTTTCGGCGCGCGCCCCTCGCGTTCGTGGCCACTAAACCGGTCCTTGGCAAAGCATCCGCTCAAGCACGATTGAAGCGCGGAGTCGCAACGCGGCGAATACAGGAGCTTGGTGTTCATGCGGCAGGCGTTATGCTGAGAGCGGCAGCCGTCGGCGCATGGGTCGGCGAAGGCCGGACCAGACACGGTCGCAAGCATCAGGGTCGCAAGCATGAGGGCCGCAAGCATCTGGCCCGGCAAGACGACAGCGCGCGCCAATCCTTTTACGCTCCCTGAGGTTTGAACCATACGACCGTCCCCTCGTCCCATGCCACGATACGGGTCAGCGGGCCGAAACAAACGAGGGAATTTAAGTCCACAACCCTGAACAACGGCTGAACTGCGGTTTCAGTATCCGCCGGCGAGCCCATAGCGCCGCGAAATCCTAGAACGCAAACTCCTCAAAAATATGGTCAATGTTCTGCCGCCAGCGGCCCGCGTAGCGGTGCAGCAGGTCGTCCGACACGGTGCGGCCCTCTCCGGCGATACGCTCCAGCGGAGCCAGATAGATTCTTTCGTCCTCGCTCATCGCGTTGATGCGCTGGCGATTCTTCAGACCCATGCGAGAGATGTACAGCGCCTGCCGCGCGAGATCGCCGACGCTTGTCGAGCGGAACGGCGTTGCGAGCGCCAGCTTCGGCACATCCGTTCGCAACTGCTCACGCTCCTCCGCCGTCCAGTCACGAACCATTTGCCAGGCATGCTCGAGCGCGACCTCGTCGTAAAGGATGCCAGCCCAGAAGGCAGAAAGCGCTGTGATCGTGCCCCAGCGCCCACCGTCGGCGCCGCGCATTTCGAGAAAGCGCTTCAGCCGGACCTCAGGAAACAACGTCGTCAGATGATCGGACCAATCGTCGATCGTCGGATACTCACCTTCGAAGCCGCGCAGTCGGCCCGCCATGAAATCACGGAACGACGATCCGGCGACGTCGATGTAGTTGCCGTCGCGGTAGACGAAGTACATCGGTACATCGAGCGCGTATTCGACGTAGCGCTCGTAACCCATGCCGTCCTCGAACGCGAACGGCAGCATGCCGGTGCGCTTTCTGTCGGTATCGCGCCAGATTTCGCTGCGCAGCGACTGGAAACCGTTCGGCTTGCCTTCGGTGAACGGCGAGGCTGCAAACAGCGCCGTCGCGATCGGCTGCAGCGCGAGCGAAACGCGCAGCTTCTTGACCATGTCGGCTTCCGAGCCGAAGTCCAGGTTCACCTGAACCGTCGCCGTCCGGTACATCATGTCGAGGCCGTGACTGCCGACGGTCGGCATGTAGCGCGTCATGACCTGATAGCGCTTCTTCGGCATCTGCGGGACTTCGTCGAGGCGCCACTTCGGCGAAAACCCGACACCGAGAAACCCGATCGCAAGGTCCTCGCCGACATCGAGGACTTCGCGCAGATGCCCGTCCGTCTCGGCAGCGGTTTCATGTACGTTGTCGAGCGGGGCTCCGGACAATTCGAACTGGCCGCCGGGTTCGAGGCTGATCGTGCCGCCCTTTTCGCCATCCGGCCGCTTCAAAGCGATGACGTTATCGCCTTCGTTGATGGCGACCCAGCCGTAGCGAACGATGAGCTCGTCCATCAGGGCGCGAATGCCATCGTCGCCGCCGTAGGGCACGGGTGCCAGCGACACGGTGCGGAAGACGAATTTCTCGTGCTCGGTGCCGATGCGCCAGTCGGACTTCGGCTTCTCGCCCGCCGCGACCCAGCGCACGAGATCGTCACGCGATTCGATCCGTGCGCTTTCGGCAATCTGTTCCCGCGTCGACATATCCGAATAGCCTGGCTCAAATCCTGAAATAGGCGCGAAGCGGACTCCGCACAGCTGGAGCCTTATGGAGGGGCGGAATGGGAACGGCAAGGTGGCGCGACCGCCGGACTTAAATCCCCCGCCAGTCGCCTAGAACGGCATTGACGAGCGTCAAGGCTGCCACAGCGGCCGTGTCGGCCCGCATGATGCGCGGCCCGAGCGGCAACGGCACGACATAGGGCTTCGCCAGGAGCCGGCTTCGTTCACCATCCGAGAACCCGCCCTCGGGGCCGATCAGGACTGCGACCGGGCCGGGTGGAACCTGCCGGAGCGTCGCAATCGGATCGGCGACCGTCTCGTGTTCGTCGCAGTAGATCAGTGCTCGCGCCGGGTCCCAGGCGGCGAGCGCGCTGTCGAGCGAAACCGGCCGTTCGACTTCGGGCACGCGGAGGATGCCGCATTGCTCGGCCGCCTCGATGACGTTGGCGAGCATGCGCTCGCTATTCACCCGCTCGGCGATCGTCCGCTCGGTGATGACGGGCCGCAGCCTGCGGACGCCCATCTCGGTTGCCTTCTGGACCATGTAGTCGAGGCGCGTCCGCTTGAGGGGGGCAAAAAGGTAATCGATGTCCGGACCCTGCTCCTGCGGACGGGTCTGGTGCTCGATCGCAAGGACGGCCGTGCGTTTCCGGCTTTCGAGAAGCGCGGCTTGCCATTCTCCGTCGCGGCCGTTGAACACCAGGAGCTTCGTGCCGGGCTTAAGCCTCAGAACGTTGGTCAGATAATGTGCCTGCTGCTGGGAAAGCTCGACGGACAATCCGGCGGCGAGGTCGTCGGCGATGAAAAGCCGCTCGGATGTCAGGTCGCGAATTGCCATGTTGCGGTCTTAACCGGGCCTCGAATTGCGTCAAACAGCGGGAGCGCAAGGCCTTGCTGCCGCATGGCCCTGGGCTCTATAGCGTCGAACAGGCTGTCGGAGAACGAGCATACTATGGGAGCCGAAGTTTCCACCAATTCCGATTCGCGCGTTGCCGATGCAGCGCCGTCCAACTGGGTCGACCGCTGGGCGCCGGTGTCGTGGCGGCCTTATCTCCGACTCGGACGGTTCGATCGCCCTATCGGGGCGTGGCTTCTGCTTTTTCCGTGCTGGTGGTCGCAAACGCTGGCGCAGGTTGCGTCGCGCGAACCGTTTCCGGATTTCCGAGCTATCGTGCTCTTCGCCATCGGCGCGTTCGCCATGCGGGCGTCGGGCTGCGCCTATAACGACTATGTCGACCGTTTCATCGACGCAAAGGTGCAACGCACGGCAAGCCGCCCCATTCCGTCCGGGCAGGTCACGCCCGCCGCGGCGTTGAAATTCGTCGTCGTCATGGCGCTGGTCGGGCTCGCCGTCCTTCTTCAATTCAACTGGTTTACGGTCTGGCTCGGCATTGGCTCGCTGCTTATCGTCGCAGTTTATCCGTTCGCCAAGCGCGTGACCTCCTATCCGCAGGTCGTTCTTGGGCTCGCGTTCAACTGGGGCGCGCTCGTCGGCTGGGCGGCCGAAAAGGGCTCGCTCGATTGGCCAGCGGTGGCGCTCTATGCCGGGTGCGTCCTCTGGACCGTCGGCTACGACACGATCTATGCGCATCAGGACAAAGAGGACGACGCGCTTCTGGGATTGGGTTCAACGGCGCTGCATTTCGGAGAGAATACGGTTTCCTATGTCGGCGCCTTCTATGGTCTCTCCGTCATTCTGTGGCTGACGGCCGGTGCGCTGGCCGGAGCGCACCTCGTCTTCTTCCTGTCCGTAACGCTGGTTTTTCTGCAGATGTCGTGGCAGGTCGCGACGCTCGATATCGACGATCCCGCCAACTGCCTAAGGCGATTCAAATCCAATCGCGACGTCGGTGTCGCGGTGCTGCTCGGCCTCACTGCCGACATGTCGTTATCGTGGTTCGCCGGGCTCAGCTGACCGCCGCGTAGTCCACGCACGACAACGGCGCGAAAGACCTGCTTTCGCGCCGCGCCGTTGTGCCTCACTGTCGTCTTTTCGAGCGGCCGGTGTTCCCGGCTATTTTCTGATTTTCTAGCAGAATTGCGTTCCGATACGCTTAACGCAGGCCTTAAAATCGGCTTCCGGACGTATCAAATCCATACGCCGCGATTGACGCCGAACGTCGCTTGCGCTTTTTGCGAACTTCAGCCCTTCACTTTTCAGGACCATCACGTTCGCCCATGACCCAGAGCGCACACGCCACGCATAAACAACCCCAGCTCCTGCATCTCGTTTTTGGCGGCGAGCTCAAGGATCTCGACAGCCATGAATTTCACGACCTCACCACGCTCGATATCGTCGGCATCTTTCCGAATTATCAATCGGCTTACGTGGCTTGGAAGGGCGCGGCGCAGCGTTCGGTCGACAATGCCTTGATGCGCTATTTCATCGTGCACCTGCATCGGCTGCTCGAGCCGAAGGGGCTGAGCGCGCTGCAGAAGACGATCCCGTCGTCGTAATTGCAGTTCAAGCGTGCGAGTGGCGCTACTCGCGGTGCAGAAGGCCGTCGACCAATCTGTTCGCCCAGCCGCGCGCCCTGAACGAGCGGCGAATCTGATCCGGATCGTAAACGGTGTCGACCCAGTCCCAGAACTCAATTCCGGTTTTCGCCCTGTCGTCCAGATAGCGCTGAAATACGGCATCGAGCACGCCGGTATCGGCACTACGGATATGACCGTAGCGCAAGGACAGCTGCTTCCTGGCCTCCTCGATGGGCACGCCGTCGCGTTCATGGCGAACGATCACGCTCATGATCCCGGCGCGATCGGCGCCCGACTTGCAATGCAAGAGAATGGGATACTCGACGTTTCGCAGCACATCCCGGATTGCGCGCAGATGCGCCGCCGTCGGTGGTGCGCGGGATTTCAATGCGAGATCGACGAGGGTGATGCCGTGGCGTGCGCACGCCTGCTGCTCGAGCCAGCGCGTTCCGAAGGATTGCTCGCCGCGCAAGTTGATGATTGTCTTGACGCCACGGCGCGCGAGCCAGCTGACATGGTGCGGCGCAGGCTGCGCGGACCGCCAGACATCCTTCGAGATGCGATGCCGATTATTATATGCTATTCGAGCAATTCCATAATCGACGAAGAGCATTTCCGCGTAGCATAATGCCGGCGCAAACTTGGAATTCAGCCAGCCTGGGGACGCGTTCGTCGCACTTTCGAGCAGTGCGCCGCTTCCCCGCCGCAACCGGCGTTTTGCTCGTTTGAGAAGGCTCGCCATCAGATCGCGGAGGAATGACCGATTTTCAACACCGGATGCATGCTCCCGCGATTGGATCCATGAATTTGTTCGTTCAGAGAGGGCCGAGACCGTTCTCGATTGAACTTGCTAGTTATTAGCTATAGCTACGACCCGCAAGGGGCTTAACAGCTACCGGCTTGAAGAGCTTTCGCCACAGAATTGCAAGGGGCAGCCGCGCCGCATGGCCGAGACGAAGAAGACACTTGTGCGACTTGGCGGAAGCACCCTTGCCAGATTCATTCAGTTCGTCGAGCGGACATCCAAGAAGACCTACGAGCCTGAAGACCTTCTGAAAAGACTGGCGGAGGTCCATCCCTGCATTGTCGCGTGCTGGCATGGCCAGTTCATGATGGTCGCGGGCTTTCGGCCTGAAAACGTCAAAGTCGCCGCGATGGTCGCGAAACATGGTGACGCGGAACTCATCGGCGAGGCCATGCGCGCGCTCGACGTCGAATTGATTCGTGGGGCGGGCGCCGGCTCGCGACGGCGCGACCGGGGCGGCGCATCAGCGTTACGCGCTTCTCTCAACGCGCTTGCAGATGGCTCTTCGCTGGTCATGACCGCCGACATTCCGCCCGGACCGGCACGCGTCGCCGGAGGCGGCATCATCGCCATAGCCCGGATGTCGGGACGGCCTATCGTTCCCGTGGCGGTCGCATCGAAACGTTTTGCCTCCTTCGATACGTGGAGCCGTCTGACGCTCAATCTACCCTACTCGCCGCTGGCGTTCGTCGCGGGCGATCCCATCGAGGTTCCAGCCGGCGCCGACGCCGACGTGCTCGAGTCAAAGCGGCTCGAACTCGAAACAACGCTCAATGCGGCGACGATCCGAGCTTACGAACTCGCAGGCGGCGATATCGATCGCGCGACGCCGCTCGAAGTTCTCGCCGCCGCTTCGCCGCCGGCGCCCGGGCCGGTGCTCAACATCTATCGCGCAAGCACGTCTCTTCTCCGTCCCGCCGTGCCCATGTTTCTCAATATGCGCGGCCGGCAAGGCAAAGAAGATGCGCCGCGCCGCGGCGAGCGTCTCGGTTTTGCAGGGCGGCCGCGTCAAGAGGGCGATGTCGTCTGGGTGCACGCGGCGAGCGTCGGCGAGACGAACGCGGTAATGCCCCTCATCGAGCGTATCCTCAGCAACAATCCGCACGTAAAGGTTCTACTGACGACCGGAACGACAACGTCGGCGGAGGTTGCCGCACGCCGCCTTCCGGAGCGCGCGATCCACCAATACGTGCCGCTCGACGTGCCGCAGTATGTTGCCCGGTTCCTCGATCACTGGAAGCCGACGGTCGCGATTTTCACCGAGTCCGACATCTGGCCGAATCTCGTGCTGGCGACAGCGGACCGGGGCATTCCCCTCGTGCTCGTCAACGCGCGCATGTCGCCGCGAAGCATCAGTCGCTGGCGCCGCTTCGCCCGTGTCGGACGACCGCTATTCTCACGCTTCGCCGCCATCCTCACGCAAAACGACGTCATCGGACGAGCGATCAAACGCCTCGGCGCTCCGAACGTCATCACGGCAGGAAACCTCAAGATCGATTCGCCGCCGCCGCATGTCGACGCCGATGCGGAAGCAGCTCTGCGAACATCCATCGGGGAGCGCCCCGTCTTCCTCGCCGCCAGCACGCATCCCGGCGAAGACACCATCATCGCGGCGGCGCATTCGCTGATGCGCCGCGACATCGCAGGATTACTGACGATCATCGTGCCGCGTCATCCCGAGCGCGGCGCGGGTCTCGCGGCATCACTCGGCGGCCTCGGCCTCAAGACGCAACTACGCAGCCGCTCTCCGAACATCCTGCCGGAAACGGAAATCTACATTGCCGATACGATCGGCGAACTCGGCACGTTCTACGCGATCTCCGACGTCGCCCTGGTCGGCGGATCACTCGTCAAGCACGGTGGCCAAAACCCAATCGAGGCCATCCGTCTCGACGCGTGCGTGCTGACCGGTCCTTATACGCACAATTTCAAAGATGCTTATCGCACGCTCATCCGTGAGGGTGGCGCGATCGAAGTCCGGTCTTCCGATGACATTGCGCGCCACGTCACCCGGCTGCACGCGGACAGACAAGCTGCCGGAAGCATGCGCTCGAAAGCCAATCATGCGCTCGCCTCGATGAGCGGGGCCCTCGACAAAACCCTCGGCGCGATCCAACCGTTTCTCGAGAAGCAGAGGGTGTGAGCCTTGCCCGGTCGTGAGCCGCGTTGGTGGTATGGCGCCGGTCCGCATTGGCAAGCGACGCTGCTTTCTCCGCTAGGGCGCATTATCGGAAACGTGGCCGCCGCACGGCTTCGCAAGAAAAATTCATATGCTTCGCGTTTGCCGGTCATCTGCATCGGCAATTTCACGGCCGGCGGATCGGGCAAGACGCCGCTGGCGCTGCTCGTCGCGCACCTGGTTGCCAACGAGGGACGCGAGCCCTGGTTTCTGTCGCGCGGATACGGCGGACGCCTGCCTGGTCCGATCCAGGTCGATCCTGACGTGCACGGCAGCGCCGACGTCGGCGACGAACCGCTCTTGCTGGCGCGCCGCGCGCCGACCGTCATCTCGCGCAACCGCGCCGCCGGCGCTCAATTCATCGAGGCGACGGCCTCCGCAAACGCCGTCATCATCATGGATGACGGGTTGCAAAATCGGTTCCTCGCCAAGAACCTGGTGATTGCCGTCGTCTCGGGCGATCGCGGCCTGGGAAATGGCCGTGTGATTCCGGCCGGGCCGCTGCGTGCGCCGCTGGCGACGCAGATCGGCCTCGTGGATGCCATCGTCGTGACGGGGCAAGAGAGCGAGGCAAATCGTGCTTTGCGCGATTCCTTGAGCGCACTAACGCAAGCGCCGCTTCTGTCGGCGACGACGCGCGCTTCGGAAGATGCCGCAAGCCTGCGCGGACGGCGTGTCGTCGCCTATGCCGGCATCGCCAATCCGGAGCGCTTTTTCGCGATGCTCGAAAGTCTCGGCGCGACGGTCGTTGCGCGCCGCGCGTTCGGAGATCATCACGCATTCAGTAACAGCGAGGCGCGCGATCTCATCGATACCGCACGGCGGATGAGCGCCGATCTCGTCACAACGGAAAAAGATTTGGCGCGGTTCTCCCGTGCAAGCGGCGTCAGCACGGAGCTTCGCGATCGCTCGGGCGTGCTCAAAATCGAAACTGTGATTGAAAGCGAAGATCTCGCGATCCTCAAAGCGAAGATCCGCGAGGCAATCAGGATTTAAGAGCGCGTCTCGTCTTGCGCCTTGAGTTCAAGGTAGCGCTGCACCGAAATTTCAGCAGAGGCGTAGGGCTCTTGAGCATCGACGCTCCAATAGCGGAGATCGGCGAGCGAGATCGGCTGGCCCGTCATCGCGCAGCGCACGAATTCGCCGGGCGACAGCACCTCGAACTCTCCATCCAGATACCGGAGCTTCGCTTCGTTGCGGATGCCAAAGAATTTCTCAATACGGTTCATTCTGTACCGATGTGCGGTTTCGACAATTCATAAATCATCATGAGCGGGCGTGTTCCGCTGGCGCATTCAATCAATCCGGCGTGCATCATCTTTTTAGCTTACTTCAGGCCAGTTAAAAAAGAGAGCCCTGTCCTCCGCGGGGACGGCTCTTTTGACGCGGCGCCTTCGCTTCGGCGGACACGTCTCCCCCTAAGTCCTTCGTCGGCCCGCCATCGGCAATAACCCCCACCCGGCCGTCTGAAAACTGAACGGAGAGTGCTGCACCGGGAGAAACCGATCGCGCCTGCCGGACGGCTACGCCGGTTTCGTCGCGAACCAGCGCAAAACCTCGCGACAATACGCTCTGGTAGCCCAAGGACTTGAGCAGGGCGCCTTTACCATCAAGATCCCTGCGACGGACGGCCACGCGATTGAGCAGCGCCTGCCCGGCGCGGCGTTCCAGAACCTCTAATCTTTCGCGACATCTGGAATGTTTCTGAATAATCGGCGCGGCACTCAAGCGGCCGCTGATGCGCGCCAGCCGGGTGCCGTGAGCGCGGGTGTTGGCAAGTAGTGCGCGCGACAGGCGGCGGTCGACGGCGTCGAACCTCTGGCGCGGCAATGCGATCAGATCCTGCAGCTTCGGCAGGCCGCGCGACGATGCCTTGAGATGCGTTCTGATATCGGCGAGGACGCGGCGAATGGCCGTGCGCTTGCGCATTCGAAACTTGTCGAGAGCTTCGATCAGCTCGGAGTATTTTGGAACTGCCCACTCGGCGGCTTTGGTCGGCGTCGGCGCGCGCGCGTCGGCGACGAGATCGATCAGCGTCCAATCCGTCTCGTGGCCGACGGCGGAGATCAACGGGATGCGGCTGTCGGCGGCTGCGCGCACGACGATTTCCTCGTTGAAGCTCCAGAGGTCTTCGAGACTGCCGCCGCCGCGCGCTACGATCAGCACGTCGGGGCGCGGAATTTTTCCATCTGCTTCGAGCGCATTGAAACCACGTATGGCGGCCGCCACCTCGGCGGCGCTGCCTTCGCCTTGTACGCGCACCGGCCACAGCAGCACACACGTTGGAAAGCGTTCGTTGAAGCCGTGCAGCATGTCGCGGATGACGGCGCCGGTCGGCGAGGTGACGATGCCAACGACCTTCGGCAGAAACGGGAGCGGCTTCTTGCGCGCTTCCTCGAACAGGCCTTCGGCTGCGAATTTACGCTTTCGTTCTTCGAGCAGCGCCATCAATGCGCCGGCACCCGCAGGCTCAAGCTGTTCGATGACAATCTGATACTTGGACGAGCCCGGGAAGGTCGTGATCTTGCCCTGGGCGACGACCTCCATCCCTTCCTCGGGTTTGAAGCGCAGCCGCCCGAAGTTGCCCTTCCAGATGACGGCCTCGATCTTGGCCCGCTCGTCCTTCAGCGCGAAATAGCAATGGCCGGAGGCATGCGGGCCGCGATAGCCGGAAATCTCGCCGCGCAGCCGGACGTAGCCGAATCCCTCTTCGAGAGCGCGCTTGATAGCGCCCGAAAGCTCTGAAACCGAGAATTCCGGCGCATTGGCGCCGGGGCGGGCATCGCTGGCGGAGGATGTCGAGGTCAATTGTCTGCCGTCTTGTCTGTTTGTGGTTCGATGATACACCAGGGCCCGAATTGCAACAGGGCTACCTGATGAACGTCTTACTTATCGGCTCCGGCGGCCGGGAACATGCGATTGCCTGGGCTTTGCGCTCCAGCCCGCAACTCGACAAGCTCTTTTGTGCTCCCGGCAATGCGGGAATCGCGGACGTCGCCGAGTGCGTACGGCTCGATCCGGCCGATCATGAGGCGGTGATCCGGTTTTGCGGAGAGCATAACGTCGAACTCGTCGTGATCGGTCCGGAAGCGCCGCTTGTCGCGGGGCTTGGCGACGCGCTCGGCGCAGCGGGCGTCCGTTATTTCGGACCGACGAAGGCCGCGGCGCAGCTTGAGGGTTCGAAGGGCTTCACCAAGGATCTTTGCCGCGAGGCCAACATTCCGACGGCCGCTTACGGACGCTTCGGCGATGCGGCATCGGCGAAAACATATCTCGCCTCGCAAGCTTTGCCTATCGTCGTCAAGGCCGACGGGCTCGCGGCAGGCAAGGGCGTCATCATCGCGACGACGCGCGACGAAGCCGAGGCTGCGATCGACGCATGCTTTTCCGGCGCATTCGGCGCGGCGGGAAGCGAGGTCGTGATCGAAGACTTTCTCGACGGCGAGGAAGCAAGCTTCTTTGCCTTGTGCGACGGCGTAACGGCGCTGCCGCTGGTATCGGCGCAGGATCATAAGCGCGTCGGCGAGGGCGACACCGGCCCTAACACCGGCGGCATGGGGGCCTATTCGCCCGCTCCGGTGATGACGCAGGACATCACAGACCGCGTCATGCGAGAGATCATCGTGCCGACCGTCGAGGCGATGGCCAAGCGCGGCACACCTTTCAAAGGCGTGCTGTTCGCGGGCCTCATGATTACGACCTCGGGACCGCAGCTCATCGAATACAACGTGCGTTTCGGCGATCCCGAGACGCAGGTGCTGATGATGCGGCTCAAATCCGATCTGCTGGCCGCGCTTCTCGCGACGGCGGACGGCGTTCTCAAAGACTTCGATCTGCGCTGGAGCGAGGATGCCGCGCTGACCGTTGTCATGGCAGCTAACGGCTACCCCGGCACACCCGTCAAAGGCACCGAGATCAAGGGCCTTGAAGCCGCCAGGCTCGTTCCCAATGTGGAGATCTTCCACGCCGGAACGCGGTGCGATGGCGATCGCCTTCTTGCCGATGGCGGCCGTGTGCTAAACGTCACCGGGCGCGGCCGGACCGTCGCGGAAGCGCGAGACGCGGCTTATGCCGCCATCGCAAAGATCGACTGGCCCGGCGGCTTCTTTCGCAGCGATATTGGCTGGCGGGCCCTGCAAAGGCGCGATTAGAGTGTAGCGGAGGTTTTCGGATTGGATGAGCCTATCACCACCCCGAACTCCCATGCCCCGCCGATTCACGGGAAACAATTGGCGCGCACACCGAAAATCGGCCTGGCGCTCGGCGGCGGTGGAGCGCGCGGCCTCGCGCATATCGCGATGCTCGAAGCCTTCGATGAATTAGGTGTCCGCCCGAGCATCATCGCAGGGACTTCGATCGGGGCGCTCTATGGGGCCGCCTATGCGTCGGGCATCTCAGGCAAGGATCTGCGCGATCATACGCGCTTCATCCTGGCCCAGCGGTTCGGATTGATCCGCGATCTTTTCATCGCGACGGCGCAGCCTTTTTCGCGACTGATCGGCGTCTTCGGGCGGCGTAACGCGATCCTCGATCCGCTAACGATGCTCGAGGTCATCCTGCCGAAGGATGTGAAATCCGATTTCGCGGAGTGCGAGATTCCGATCAAGATCGTCGCGTCGGATTTCTACGACCAGGAGCCGAGGATTTTCACGGAAGGTCCGCTGCGGCCGGCGGTGGCGGCCAGCATGGCGCTGCCTGTCATCTTTCAGCCCGTCATGGCGGGCGGCAGGGCGCTGATCGACGGCGGATTGACGAACCCGCTGCCGTTCGACCTTCTCATGGGCGAAGCGGACATCGTGGTCGCGATCGACGTCTCGGGTGTGCCTGTTCCGAATTCGCGCAGGCCGGACCCGACCGCGTTCGAAGCGTTATTTTCCAGCGCATTTCTGTTCGAGCATACGATCATCAAGGAAAAGCTGAAATCGGCACAGCCCGATATTCTGATCAATGCCGGAACGAGCCATTATCAAGTGCTCGACTTTTTGAAGTTCGATCAAATCCTGGAAGCGGCGGCGCCGGCCAAGGAAAAGCTGAAGCAGCAGCTGACGCGCGTGCTTTCGGTCGAGACGCTGCCGGAGCTAGCGGCGCCGAGCGAGCCAACGCGCATTGCTATCGAAACGCCAAAGCGCCGCGGCCTGCTTTCGCGCACTAGAAGGACGCGCGAATAGAGGCAGAAGCGATTTGCTGCAGAAGGTCTGCTTGTCCCCTCCCTTCAGGGGAGGGGCTAGGGGATGGATGAAGCAGCAGACGGATCAGCGAGGTTTCGAGCGCTTGTCCCCTCCCCGCCCCTGCCCCCTCCCCGCTGGGGAGGGGAAATCGGAAGGTCGTCTCATAAATTAAGCGTCCCTCATCTGGGTTTCGTCCACCTTCTCCCAGAGGGAGAAGGAAAGATTACTCACCGACACTTGGATGCATGCCTATCCCGCTATCCTAACGTCATGGCCGCGAAGGCGGCCATCCACGAGAGGTTCTTCACTCCCGGATTGCGCATCCGCTCTCGTCCACGGCAACAGTGAAAATAGGCCGAACGCAAATGCGAGCTAGTCTCGCTCGGCGTGGATGGCCGCCTTCGCGGCCATGACGTCAACGAGATGCTTGGGTCGTCGCAATTTGCGCAATAATCAGGTGCTGGAGCCGTCACGTTTCGCGACGAAGAAGGATTTGAGGAGAGCGCCCGATTCGGCTTCAGCCAGGCCCGGATAGACCTCGGGCACATGATGGCAGGTCGGCTGGCTGAAAATGCGAGGTCCGTGCTCGACGCCACCGCCTTTCGGGTCGCCCGCCCCGTAATAGAGCCGCCGGATGCGGGCGAAGGAGATCGCGGCGGCGCACATCGGGCAGGGTTCCAGCGTCACGTAGAGATCGCAGTCGACCAGGCGTTCACTTTCCAACACCGTGCAAGCGGCGCGAATCGCGAGGATTTCGGCATGTGCCGTCGGGTCGTGAAGCTCGCGGGTGCGGTTCCCGGCCAGGACCAAAACATCGCCCGAGGCAGACACGATGACCGCCCCGACGGGCACTTCGCCGCGTTCAGCCGCCGCCCGCGCCTCATCGAGCGCTAACGACATATGGCTTCGCACGCCGGTCGATGTCATAAGCTCGCGTTCTTCGCTCACATCGAATCCATCGAAATGGCCAAACCCATCACATCCAATACCGCAGACACGCGCGACGGTCCCATGCGTATCGCCAAGGCGATGGCGCGCGCCGGCCTTTGTTCTCGCCGCGAGGCCGAACGCTGGATCGCCGATGGGCGGGTCAGCGTCAACGGCAAGCTTCTCAAGACCCCGGCATGCGAGGTCGGAGCGGGCGACAAAGTCATCGTCGACGGCAAACCGCTACCGGCCGCCTCGATGCCGCAGCTCTGGCGCTATCACAAGCCAAAGGGCGTCGTCACCACCCATTCGGACCCGCAAGGGCGTCCGACCGTGTTTGAAAAGCTGCCGCCCGAGATGCCGCGCGTGATTTCCATCGGCCGCCTCGACTTCAATACGGAAGGGCTATTGCTGCTGACGACGGACGGGGCACTGGCGCGGCACTTCGAGCTTCCCGTGAATGGCTGGGTTCGCCGTTACCGCGTGCGCGCCAAGGGCCGCGTCACGGCCGCCGACCTCGCCAAGCTCAAGGAGGGCATCGAGATCGACGGCGTCAGCTATGGGCCGATCGAAGCCACGGTCGACACCGTGCAAGGCGCGAATTCGTGGCTGTCGATCTCGATCCGCGAAGGCAAGAACCGCGAGGTTCGCAATGTGCTGGAGCACCTCGGGCTTACCGTCAACAGGCTGATCCGCGTATCGTTCGGGCCGTTCCAGTTGCTCGATCTCGCGCCGGGTGCGGTCGAAGCGGTGCGCCACCGCGTGCTCGTCGCGCAGCTCGGTCCGAAAGCCGCCGCGAGCCTCGGACTTTCCGAGAGCCAGGAGGAGCGCAAGGAACGCCATGCGCGCGGCAAGGCGGCGAGCGGGCGCGACAAAGCATGAGAGTTGTTGCGGGACGATTTCGCGGCCGCGCTCTCGTGGCGCCGGACGACATGGGCATTCGTCCGACATCCGATCGCGTGCGCGAAAGCGTGTTCAACATCCTGATGCACGGCATGGAGGATTTCACGCTCGACGGTACACGCGTCATCGATCTTTTCGCCGGAACGGGTGCGCTCGGCATCGAGGCTGTTTCGCGCGGCGCGGCCTATTGTCTTTTCGTGGAAGAGGCCGCCGAGGCGCGCGCGCTGATCCGGCGCAACGTCGAAGCTTTCGGGCTTACGGGCGAGACGCGCATTTTCCGTCGTGATGCGACCGATCTCGGACCGGCCGGAAACATGGGGCCCTATGGGCTCGCATTTCTCGACCCGCCGTATGGCAAGGGCTTGGGCGAAAAGGCGCTTGCGGGTCTCTCGGACGGGAACTGGCTGAAGCCCGGCGCGGTCTGTGTGCTCGAGGAGAAGGCGGGAGCGCCAATCGCATTGCCTCAGGGCCTGCAACAGATCGACGCGCGGAGCTGGGGCGACACCGAAGTCCGGTTTCTACGGTTCAACTAACGCTGAGAATGCAGCGGAATTTGATCCATCGCATCGCGACGTGGTTAAGGACAGATTACCCATCCGGCCTATCTTGAACGAACAATTTCCGATCCATTTGTGTCTCGCTTGCGGAACTTGGGACGTGGTCGGATGATAGGTCATGGTCTGGCTACCGAGCAAAATCTGGAGTGAAAGGCGCTTCAACGGACTTCCGTCCGCTGTCGCGGGAGACGCTGCGTTTCGCGTTTTCTGCACGCCGTCGATTTCGGAGCGGCGCGCGGCGAACCATCGTCAGCTTACGGAGCGTGCGCGCTATCATTTGCGCAATGCGCATTGGGAGCGTCTCGATACGCCCGTCGGCGACGTGCAGACGTATGTCTTCGAGCCCGACCAGCAGATCGCGCCCGGCATCGTCCTCATCGTGCATGGGTGGACGGGCGAATCCTCATTCATGACCGCGATAGCCGAAGCCATACGGCGCAGCGGTTTCCGCGTCGCGCTGTTCGATCTCCCTGCGCATGGCTTGAGCAGCGGCCGCTCGACAAACCTCATCGATTGCGCACGGGCGACGGTTTCGGTTGCCGAGCAGCTTGGGCCGGTTCATGCGCTCGTCACGCATTCGTTCGGCGGCTTGATCTCACTCGTCGCCGCCGAGGGCCACGCGCCGATGCCGGGAAAGTTGCGAACGAAGCATATCGCGCTGATCGCGAGCCCCAATTATCTCTCCGATGTCACAGAGCATTTCTCGCGGCATTGGGGACTTGATGTCGTCGGCCGCCGCGCCTTCGAGCATCGGCTTGAACGGCTCGGCGGACGGACGCTCGATTGTTTTGCGGCGGCCAAGCTTCTTCCCGCGAGCGGTATTCGCGGTCTCGTCGTTCACGCGCCGGACGACGCGGATGTACCGTTCCGGTGCGCGGAGGAAATCGTTGCGGGTGTACCCGGTATGGAACTCCATTCCTTCAACGGGCTTGGCCATCGTAACATTCTGTTTGCGTCGCCCGCGACACGGGCCGTGACGTCGTACCTGAAACGAACGGTGCAGCCGCAGCCGGTCGAGAGCCGCGTCTATCAGCCGGTAGCTTCGAATGCTCCGTTCGCGAGCGTATCGGCATAGTCTCGGATGCTGCGCGGCCAGTCGCGAATCAGCGTTTCGAACATCTCGCGGTCTTTTGCGAATAGCGCGCGCGTCGCCTCTTCGAAACCGGGCAGGTTCCCCGCCATCGCCGACATGAAACGGTAAGCGCGTTCCTGCGCGTCGCGCGCATCCGCGCTGCCCGGGTTGGCACGGCGAGCTTCCTCGACGAGCCTGCGCAACGTCACCGACGCGCCGCCCGGCTGCTTCGCAAGCCAATCCCAATGACGCGGCAACAACGTTACTTCGCGCGCGGTGACGCCGAGCTTCGGACGCCCAGGTCCGCGTGGCTCGTCGGCCGTGGATCGCGGAGCTGGATGTCCGGTGTCTCGCAGATCGAAATCGACCTGGACACCGGTTGCATCATCAAAGATCAGGATTGCCGCATCAGGCTGGCGAGACAGGCGTGCGTTGATCGCGGCCACGAGTTCCGCCCGCGAGCCGGCGGCCAAATTGCGGTCGCCGTCGAAGGCTGTGAATTTTGCATCGGTCGTCAATGTTGCGCTCCAGCGTTTGTTTGAGCGCTTATTATCCGGGTAAAACCAGACTTACAATATACCCGGGTAAAATTATTTCGTGGCGGATCCGGGTACGCTCCGGTGACCGCTCAGGCCGTAATACAGAATGTACAGATAGCTCGGGATGGCGAGGACCAGATAAGCGAGCTGGAAATCGATGTGCTGTTTCAGGAGCGCGAAGGCGTAAGGCATCAGCGCGCCGCCGACGACGCCCATGATCAGCAGCGCTGAACCCGTCTCGGTCTGGCGGCCGAGATCCCTGATCGCCAGCGGGAAGATCGCCGGCCACATCATGGCGTTGGCGAAGCCGAGGCTGGCGATGAAGGCGACCGATACATAACCGCTCGTGACGTAGGCTCCGATCGCAAGCACGACGCCGAGCGCCGCCGAGATCGCGAGGTAAGCCTGCTGTGACGCGAACCGCGGGATCAGCAGCAGACCGGCGACGTAGCCGACGAGCATCGCGAACAGCGTGTAGGACGTGAACAGCCGCGTCGCGTCAAGCGGAAGGTCGAAGCCTGCGCCGTAGATGCCAATGGCGTCGCCTGCCATCACCTCGAGGCCGACGTAGAGGAACAGGCACAGCACGCCGAGCCAGAGATGCGGAAAGCGGAAGATGCTCCGAGCCTCTGTGTCGTCATCCGTCCGACTTGCCGCGCGGACGTCCGGCAAACCGGAGCGCGCAATCCAGACCGCCAGCGCCGCGAGCAGCGCCGCCATGATCATGTAAGGCCCGTGCACTTGCGCGGCGAAGGCATCGAGCAGCGCTTCACGGGCGGCCGGCGTCGGCGCGGCTTTCACCCGCGCATCGAAATGATCGAGGCCATGCAGAACAAGCGCTCCAAAAACGAGCGGCGCGAGAACGCCTGCAAACTTGTTGCAAATTCCCATGACGGCGATGCGCCGGGCGGCGCTTTCGCTTGGGCCTAGAATGTAGACGTAGGGATTGGACGCCGTCTGCAGCAGCGACAGTCCGGCGCCGATCACGAACAGGCCGGTGAGCGTTCCGGGGTATTGCCGCGCGGTGGTGAAATGACCGAAGACGAGCGCGCCCGCCGCCATGACGAAAAGCCCGAGCGCCATGCCCTTCTTCATGCCCGTCCGGCGCAACACGGCGGACGATGGCAGCGCCAGGAAGAAATACGAAAGATAGAACGCCATCGGCACGAGGAAGGCATTCACGTCATCGAGGTCGAACGCGAGCTTGACGAACGTGATCAGCGGCCCGTTCAGCCAGGTCACGAATCCAAAGATGAAAAACAGGATGCCGATTGTGACAACGGGGCCAATGCGGCCGGTTTCGACGTCACGGCCGGTGGCGGGGAAGGTCACAGCGACGCGGGCCTTTCCAGCGGCTTGGGGCGTTGCCGGTACCGGCCGTTCGGAAGCGCCTGCGCAGCATAGCTCCGCGAATCATAACCACGGCCGTCGAGCGATGAATCCTGCAATAAATTCAATGCCGTTTCCGTCATTTGCGCTCGCTTCTCATCGTCCACGGGCAAAGTTAGGGCAACGGCCACTTCGTTGCATCCCCGCCGTGCGCAACAGCGTGGAGATCTTTTCGGATGGCTTTGATTTGGCCGCTTTTCGTACTATGTCAAAGGAGGCGAAAGGTGACTTGACTAAAGTATACTTTTTCGCGCAACTAACGTCCGAAGTTACCCTCGCGGGTATCCGATGCCGGGGCCTTGAACCCCGATTGATTGGAGCCGAACGTGATCATTTGCTCGTGCGCCGTTATCTCCGACAGGGATATCGAGCTTGCCGTCTCGGAAATCATGAGTTCGGATCCCGGACTGCTGCCGACGCCGGGCGTCGTTTTCCGCCATCTCAACAAGAAAATGAATTGCTGCCGCTGTGCGCCCGTGGCTGTCGGGACGATCTATGCCGCGATGGACCGGCTCGCCCAGAGTACGCGTGTCTGCCCGTTCGCGCTTGCCGAAGCCCGCGCCAAGCTTATTCTGATCGAAGAGCGCCGCGAACGCCGCCAGCGCCGCCTCGATGACGCCTACGCCAGCCGCAGGCCCTCCACGGCGACCGCTGCCGCCTAAATCTGACAAAGCCGGAAAAAAATGCATGGGCTGCGACACACGTTGCGGTCATGAATTTTTTTGTTCCAATCCGATAGTAGTCTAGTTTAGAATGGTTCTGGTTTAGCCAGAGCGGCGGCACATTTCGGCTTGGAGCGGCACATGAAGGGTAACAAAGAAGTCATCACGCGTCTCAACGAGGCATTGAAGCTCGAACTGGGCGCGATCAATCAGTATTGGTTGCATTACCGACTTCTGGACAACTGGGGATTTAAGAAGCTCGCAAAGAAAGAGCGCAAGGAATCGATCGAAGAAATGGAGCACGCCGACCGGCTCATCGATCGCATCGTCTTCCTCGACGGTCACCCCAACCTGCAGCACGTCGCGCCGCTGATGATCGGCGAGAACCTGAAAGAGGTTCTGGAGTGCGATCTCAAGGGTGAGAACATCGCGCGCGATCATTACAAAAAATCGCGCGAGATCTGTCGCGACCTCGGCGATTACGTGACGATGGACCTGTTCGAAAGCCTGCTGAAGGATGAGGAAGGCCACATCGACTTCCTCGAAACGCAGCTCGATCTGCTGTCGCGGATCGGCATCGAGAACTACGGCCAGCTCAACGCCGAAAGCGCGAACGACGGCGACGATCACTGATCGATCCACGGCATCCCTGAGCGGGCGCATATTGCGAGACCGCTCGGGGATTGCGCCCACACCGCGTTACAGCATCTATTTATGCCGCAAGCGCATCTAGCGTCTTCCGAACAATCGTTCGATGTCTGAGAGTTTGAGCGCGACGTAAGTCGGGCGGCCGTGATTGCATTGCCCTGAATAGGGCGTCGCTTCCATCTGGCGGAGCAGCGCGTTCATTTCCTCGACCGTCAGGCGCCGTCCCGATCGCACGCTGCCATGACACGCCATGCGCGATGCGACCGCCTCTAGCCGATCTTTCAAAGCGCGCGCTGTTCCGTCGGCGCGAAGCTCAGCGGCGAGGTCTTTCACGAGCCCATCGACATCGGTATCGCCGAGCAGCGCGGGCGTCTCACGAACGGCGATCGCGCCGTCTCCAAACCCTTCGAGCACCAGCCCAAGCTCGGCAAGCTCGGCGGCGCGGCTTTGCAACAGCTCGGCGTCATCGGGATCGAGCGTGACGATCGCCGGGATGAGCAGTCCCTGCGTCGCCACTCCGCCGTTCGTCAGCGCGGCTTTGAATTTCTCGTAGACCAGACGTTCGTGCGCGGCGTGCTGATCGACAATGACGAGGCCATCGCGCGTCTGCGCCACGATGTAGTTCTCGTGTACCTGGGCGCGGACGGCGCCGAGCGGCTTGTCGATCGATTGTTCCGACTTTTCGGCTTCCGGCACGCGCATGTCGGCGCTTGGCATATCGATGGCCGAGAATGCAGCCGGTGCGGATTCAGCGAACGCGACGGCCTGCGACGGCAGCGCGGGCGGCGCGCTCGGAAGCACGCCGGCGGAGAAGCTCTCGACCGTCAGCACACCGCCTTGCGCCGACGCCCGATGGCCTGCGGCTTCCAGCGCCTGTCGCATCGCTCCGATCATCAAGCCCCGGATACGGCCCGCGTCGCGAAATCGAACCTCGGCTTTTGCGGGATGCACATTCACGTCGACATCGGGCGGGGCGACGTCGAGAAAAATCGCCAGCAGCGGCGAGCGTCCGCGCGGAATTAAATCGCCATAGGCGGCGCGGATCGCACCGATCAGCAGCTTGTCCTTCACCGAGCGGCCGTTGACGAACAGAAATTGCTGCATGCTGTCGGGCCGGTGCAGCGTCGGCAAACCGATGAAGCCGAAGACGCGCATCGGTCCGAGCGCACCACTGCCGCCGCCCGAGATTTCGAGCGCATCGGCCATGAACTCATGGCCCATGATGGCGCCGATGCGTTCGAGCCATGCCGAGGACGAGCGCTCGCCGCGCGGGTAGACGACGGGCCGCTTCTCGCCGGTCTGCAGTGCGAAGCCGATCTCGGGATGCGCCATCGCAAGACGGCGAACGACATCGGTGACGGCCATCGTCTCTGCGCGTTCCGATTTCAGGAATTTTAGCCGCGCGGGTGTTGCGGAGAAAAGATCGCGGACTTCGACGACCGTTCCCGGATTGGCGGCTGCGGGCTTGATGGCCTCCTTCGCGCCGCGGATAACGCGAATTGCAAATCCCTGATCGGCGTCGCGCGGACGCGAGCGGATTTCAAGTTCGGCAATCGAACCGATCGACGGCAACGCTTCGCCGCGAAAGCCAAGCGAACGAATATCGAAAAGGTCTTCCTCATCGAGCTTCGAGGTGGCGTGACGTTCGACAGCGAGCGTGAGATCGTCCACGCTCATGCCGGAGCCGTCGTCGGTCACGCGGATCAGCGACAGCCCGCCGTCCGCAACGACGATCTCGATGTGCTTCGCACCGGAATCGATGGCATTCTCGACGAGCTCCTTGACGACGCTCGCCGGGCGCTCGATCACCTCGCCCGCCGCGATGCGGTTGACCGTCTCGGGGCTAAGCTGCCGGATCGCCACGGCGACCGTCTCCTCGTTTCAAAAGCGCGTCACGCGCCTTTGGCGAGGCGCTCCTTGGTCAGGACTTTGGCAAGCTCGACGGCGGGCTGATCGAACGGATCGAGCCCAAGCAGGCGGCCTGCGAGAATCGTTTCGATCATAAAGTGCATCAACAGCGCACCGAGCGTTTTTTCATCGAGTTTTGCAAGGTCGATTGTGCGCACGGGGCGGCCGGCGCGGGCAAGGGCTTCGGGCACGGCGTGCGCCTGCGCGGCGACAATATCGCCGATGGTGTGGCCGCCGAGCATGTCTGCGCAAGCGAGCTTCGCGAGGCCGGGATCAATTTTCGGGCCGACGCCCTGGCTCGCGACACGGATGATCGTCAGGTAGTGCTCGCGCGGCCCATCCATGAACAGTTGCAACTGGCTGTGCTGATCGAGCGGTCCGAGCGCACCGATGGGCGATGTCCCCTCGCCGCCCTTGCCGAGACTTTCCGCCCAGAGTTGCACGAACCAGGCGGCGAGACGGCCGAGCCGATCGGCATACGGCATCATGACAAGCGTCTTGATGCCTTTTTCCTTCGACAGCGCGACCGCCATTGCGGCGCCGACGGCTGGCGTAAAATCTTCCGCACTCTTCGATGCCTGTAAGGTGTCGACGACGGATTTTGCTCCGGCGCGGATCGCTCGTATGTCAAGGCCGCGTGCTATCGCGGGCATCATGCCGACGTTGGTCAGGCATGAGAAGCGGCCGCCGATGCCGGTATGATGCTCAAGCATCGGAATGTTGAATTCTGCGAACAGCGTGCGCAGGCCGTTCGCCTTGCCGGGCTTCTCGGGCTCGGTGATGCCGAGAAAAAGTTTCGGAATTTGCGCTTCGAGACCGGCTGCTTTCACGGCGGAGAGCGTCGCGATCGTCTGCGCCAGCGTTTCGGCCGTTCCACCCGATTTCGATGTCACGATGAAGCGCGTTTCGGCGAGGTCGAGCGTATTCAGAACGCCTGCGAGCGTTTCGCCGTCGAGGTTGTCGTAGAAGCGCGTGCGCGGCCGCGATTTCTGGCCCTCGGTCGCGACGCCCGGAATTTTCCAGCCTGCGATCTGCGCCAGCGTCTGCCCGCCAAGGCTCGATCCGCCCGTGCCGAAAAATACGAGAGTTTTCGCGCCGACACTCAAGCGCGCGAGCGCCGCTTCGGCGGCATCGATGTCGGCCGTATCCTCTACGATGCGGAGCAGCGCCAAGCGGTTCTCGCGATAATCGTCCTTCAGCGCCGCGACGTGCGGCTCGATGCGCGACAGCCAGGCGGCGTAAGCGGACGGCGCGAGGCCATGCTCTCCGATCGCCGCTTCAAGGCATCCGCTGATGTTGTGCTGGAAATTGCTTCCGTGGTGCTGCACGTCCTGCATGGCGCTTCAAACGCTCCCGGCTGAAAACCGATTCCCGCGTAGCCCATTTCACAGGCACGGCCAAGAGGCGGAAGGCCCCACCGGATTTATTCGGCGGGGCCTTAATTCAGCCGCGTGTCGGGGCTGCGACGCGACCTTGAGCAGCCGGGATTTCCGACTTCATGCCATCGGGCTTGCCAACGACCGTGACGATCAGATCATCGGATTTCAAAAGACGCGCGGCGACGCGCTTGGCATCCGCCATCGTCACCGCGTCGATCATCTTGTTGCGGTTCTCGACGTAGTCCGGTCCGAAACCTTCCTGCATCAACCCGAGGAGCTGAGAAGCGATCTTGGAGTTCGTATCGAAGCGCAGCGCATAGGAGCCGGTGAGATACGATTTCGCGGCATCGAGATCGGCTTCCGTCGGGCCGTTCTCGGCCATCTTCTTCATCTCCTTGCGGATGATGTCGAGACTTTCCGCCATCGATGCGTTCTTGGTGGCGACGCTGCCGACGAGGATCGAGGTATTTCGGTCAGGCTGAACGTAAGTGTAAACCGAGTAGGCGAGCCCACGCTTCTCGCGCACCTCCTCCATCAGCTTGGCGGAAAAACCGCCGCCGCCGAGGATGTGATTGATGATGAAAGCCGCCATGAAGTCGGGATCCTTGCGCGGCATTGCGCCGAGGCCGAAAATGGCGACCGACTGCGGCACGCCCATCTCGACGATGCGCTGGCTGCCGCCGCTCTGCGGTTCGGTCTTGGCGACGGGGAGCAACTCGGCTTTGGCGGGAAGGCTGCCGAACACGTCGTCGATCAGCTTTCCAAGCTCGGCAGGCGAGATGTCGCCGACGGCCACGACCTTCAGATTATCGCGCGCGAAAATGCGCTTGTGATAGGCGATGAGATCGTCGCGGTTTATTTTGGAAACGGTTTCCGCGGTCCCGCTCGACGGGCGCGCATAAGGATGGCCTGCGAAAGCCTGCGCGTACCATTCGCGCATCGCGACCTTGGTCGGGTCCTTATCGGAGTAGATGATATTCGCGACCAGCTGCTGGCGAATGCGTTGGACGGCATCGTCGTCGAAGCGCGGCTTCTGGACCGAAAGCTTCAGAAGCTCGACGGCCTTGTCGCGGTTGACCGTCAGCGTCTCGAACGAGCCGTAAAGCGAATCCTTGGTATCGTCGTAGCTCATGCGCATGGAGATATCTTCCACACGCTCCTGATACTCTTCCGACGTCAGGTCGCCCGCGCCTTCGTCCATCATCGCAGTGAGGAAATTGGCAACTCCAGGCTTGCCCTCGGGGTCCTGGCTGCTGCCGCCATCAAAGGCGTATCTGAGCGAGATGAGCGGAACGCCGTGTTCTTCTACGAGCCAGGCCTGAATGCCGCCCGGCGATGTGATCTGCTGAATGTTCATTGCTGCTGCCGGACGAGTGAAGGAGAGAAGCGCGACGGACGTCACCATCGCCAAAGCCAACGCGATGTTGTGACGTGCCACGGCGCGACCCGCCGTAGCAATCCCACGGGACAGGATCTGCATCAAATCACCTCAGTTCGCTATTTGCGGAGGGAGGAGGCACGTCTTGCGCCTGCGCGACGCCGCTTTGGTCGGGGATCAAGTAGCCCGTCACGGACGCCTTGAGATTGAGGTATTCGCCGGCGACCTTTTTGACATCTTCCGCCGTCACCTTGGAAATGGCGGCGGGCCAGCTCTCGACGTCGGCGACCGTGCGTCCGATCGCGAGGTTCCATCCGTAGCGGCGCGCAAGCGTCGCCTGGTTGTCGCTCTCGTAAATGTAATCGGCGAGATAGCCGCGCTTTGCACGCGCCAGCTCGGCGTCGGTGACGCCGTTCTTGGCGACGTCGGCGAGCACGTCATCGATCGCGGCTTCGACTTTCGGCAACGGGACGCCGTCGGCGGCCACTGCGTACAGCGAAATGCTGCCGCTATCGAGGTTGGAACCGGAATAGTCACCGCCGGCGCTCGTCGCGAGCTTCGATTCGACGACGAGTTTTTTATAGATGCGGCTGGTCGTGCCGGAGCCGGTGATCTTCATCAGCAGATCTAGGGCTTCGGCTTCGCCCGGCTTCGCCGTGACATAGCTCGGCGTCAGATAATAACGCTGCAGCGAATAATTGCCCGCACGCGGGTCTTTCAGTTCGAGACGGCGCGGTGCGAGCGGCGGCGGATCGCTCGGGCGATGACGAACGGTCGTGACGTCGGGGTTATTCGGGATCTTGCCGTAGGATGCTTCGGCGAGCGTTTTGACCTCATCGGGCGTGACGTCGCCGGAGACAATGAGGATGGCGTTATTCGGCGCGTAGTAATGCTTGTAGAACGTCAGTGCGTCCTGACGCGAAAGCTGCTGCATCTCGTGATACCAGCCGATGACCGGCGTGCCGTAGGGATCGTTCAGATACAGCGCGGCATTCATCTGCTCGTCGAGGAGCGCGGAGGGATTGTTGTCGATGCGCGAGCGACGCTCTTCGAGGATGACGTCGCGCTCGGTCAGGACTTCCTTTTCGTCGAGACGGAGGTTGACCATGCGGTCGGCTTCCATCTCCATCATCTTGCCGAGGCGATCCTTGGCGACGTGCTGGAAGTAGGCCGTCGTGTCGTGGCCGGTGAAAGCGTTGTCCTGACCACCGAGACGGCTGACGATTTTCGAAAACTCGCCGACCGGAATTTTATCCGTCGACTTGAACATCAGGTGTTCGAGAAAATGCGCGATGCCCGACTTGCCGCGCACTTCATCCGCGGCGCCGACGCGATACCAGACCATGTGCGTCACGACGGGAGAGCGATGATCGGGAATGACGACGACATCCATGCCGTTGGCGAGCTTGAATTCGGTCGCGCGGGTAGCCGTGTCGGCGGCGTAGGCTTCGGGTGTCAATGCGAGCATGGAGAGCGCCAAAATGGTTAAGAAGCGGAACCGGGGGAACGTCACAAGACGCATATCGTGGGTCCTTCGACGGTACGCAACGGCGTGCGGGTTGCCTACCTTTTTCGGATGATAGCGACGTCCCCACGCACGGGGACAACATTTCGCGACGTGCCATCCGATGACGGAAAGGACTGTCCGCGAAGCCGGGGCAATGAGCGCGTTCGGCAGTATAAAAGTCAAATGACAAGGCGTTCATCTGACGTGTGCAAGACGGGGATCGATCAGGGTTTTAAATCGGCAAATAATTTTTGATGACGACGCAGCGATTATTGCGTCTGCGTATCTTCGTCGTCGCTCTCGCCTTTGCCGGAGGCCATCCAGTTCTTGACGCCGGTCAAGATCGACGGGTGGCACGATCCAAGAGGTCCCGATGCCGAATCAGCCGTTGCGTCGCCTCTGGCTTTCGCGTCTTCGTAGTTGACCTTGCAGTAGGCCTCCTGCTGCCGTTGCAGTTCGGCTTTCGACACGCCTCTCTTGGCGTCGACGTCCTGAACCGCCAACTCTGGCTGATTGGGCTTGCCGCTTCCGGGCGGCGGCAGGGCTTCGAGGCCCGGCGGTACCACAAGTGGCTGACGGGCGGCCAATTTGGGCTCTTTCGGCGCAGAGGTGTCGTTCAGGCCGACGGCATCGAAAATCTTGCCGTTGAGCTGAACACCGTCGAATCCGCAGCCCGAAACCGCAAGCAGGGCCGCGCCAAACGGCGCAAGCAGCAATGCTTTTGCATATGATTTCAAAGGCATAAAATCCCCGTACCCCGGCGCCGCTAGGCCCCGACCTGCGGCAGTATCCCGACATTTGCGGCGCTAATGCGACTCGCCCCAGAAGGACTCATACAACAGGACCAGAACGCCAGCAACGATCGCCATATCTGCGATGTTGAAGACGTACCAGTAATACCCATAGGCATGCAGCGAGAAGAAGTCCGCGACGCCGCCAAGGCGCAGGCGGTCGATGGCGTTTCCAATCGCGCCTCCGATGATCAGGCCAAGGCCCGTCGCCATCAGCCGGCTGGCGCCCGAGCGGTTGAGCCAAAGCCAGAGACAGGCGCTTGCTAACAGCGCGAAGGCGGTCAGGAAATATTGGCCGATCGGACTTTCCTGATTGAACAGCGAATAGCTGATGCCGATGTTCTTGACGTAAGTGATGTCGAAGAACGGAAAAATCTGCACACGGCCTTTATTGGCGATGTCGTAGACCGACAGCATCCACCATTTGTGAACCTGATCGATGGCGACGGTCGCGACGATGATGGCGAACGCCAGCGGCGCCGTTCGACCCCAGAGAAAGCCATTGGGGCGCTGCACCTGCGGAACAGGCTCGACGTTCATGATGCTGCTCCGTGCTGGTCTGAACTGTATCCTCTCCCCAAAAATGGGGATGACAAGACTACCGGGAACGCAAAACGGCAAAAGTAAGAGGCAGCCGCCATCACGCGACGGCCTCCGCATCGATTTCGCGAACGGCGGCGGCATCGCGGGCGGAGAGATCGGGATAGGCCGAGTCTGAACCGATATCTTTTGTGATGCGCCAGGAGCGCGCGCACTTCTTGCCGTCCGCGCGCTTGACGATGACGCCGACGCCGTCCTCGTTCGGCAGCGTGAACGCTCCTGCGGGAACGGCTTTATCAGAGATCGAAATGTCCGACGTGATGCAGACTTCCGCCATGTCGACGCCTTCGAGACCCGACATCAGATCGGCGTCGGTGACGTAGACCTCTGGCGCCGCTTCGAGCGACGAGCCGATTTTCTTATGGGCGCGTTCGATTTCGAGCGCACCCGTCACGACGCTGCGGACTTCCTTCACGCGATCCCACTTGGCGGCGAGATTATCGTCGCGCCATTCGCGCGGGATTTTCGGGAACGGCAGCAGATGAATGCTCTCACCGTCGTTGGGGCGATATTGCAGCCACGCTTCCTCGGCCGTGAACGACAGGATCGGCGCCAGCCATTTGAGCAGCGTGTCGCAAAGTTTGTCGATGACCGTCAACGCCGCCTTGCGCTTCAGGCTCGAAGGCGGCTCGCAATAAAGCGTGTCCTTGCGAATATCGAAATAGAACGCGGAAAGCTCCGTATTCATGAACTGCGTGAGCAGACCGACGATCTTGCGATAATCATACGTCTCGTAGGCCTTGCGGATGTCGTGATCGAGCTCCGCAAGCCGGTGCAGCATCAGGCGTTCGAGTTCAAACGGCTTCATATCCTTGAACGACACGGCATCATTCGGCTTGAAATGCGCCAGCGCGCCAAGCATCCAGCGCAGCGTATTCCTGAGCTTGCGGTAGGTTTCCGAAAACGTCTTTAGGATTTCCGGACCGATGCGCAGATCGTCGGAATAATCGGACGCCGCCACCCAGAGACGCAGAATGTCGGCGCCGGATTTCGCGATCACGTCCTGCGGCGCGACGACGTTGCCCAAGGATTTCGACATCTTCTGCCCCTTCTCATCGAGGACGAAGCCGTGCGTCAGCACGACGTCGTAGGGAGCATCTCCGCGCGTACCGCAGCTTTCGAGCAGCGAAGAATGGAACCAGCCGCGATGCTGGTCCGAGCCTTCGAGATACATGACGCGGTCCTGGCCGCCGTCACGCTTGCGACGCAGGCCTTTAAATCCAGGGAACGCCACGGGGTCTTCGAGCGTGAAGGCGTGCGTCGAACCTGAATCGAACCAGACATCGAGCACGTCCTTGACCTGCTCCCACTTCGGCAAATCCTTCTCGGGGACGAGGCCTTTCAGGAAGCGGTCTTTCGCGCCTTCCTCGAACCAGACGTCGGCGCCTTTTTCGGCGAACGCTTTCTCGATGCGCGCCGCAAGTTCGTCCGACTTATCGAACTCGGGTCCCGGGATGACCTGATCGGTTTCGACGTTGCGGAACACGGTGATCGGCACGCCCCAGGCGCGTTGGCGCGAGACGACCCAATCGGGCCGGTTCTCGATCATGCCGGTGATGCGGTTCTCGCCCGCCGCGGGCACCCACTCGACGCGCTTGATTTCGTCGAGCGCGAGGTGGCGGAGGGTCGGTAGGTTATGCCCTTTTTTATTGGCGCTCGGCGACTCTCCTGCCGAGAGCCGGCCGCCGAGCGCGCGATCCATCGAGATGAACCACTGCGGCGTGTTGCGGAAGATGACCGGCTTCTTTGAGCGCCACGAATGCGGGTACTGATGCTTCAGGCGGCCACGCGCGATGATGTTGCCCGCGTCGGCCAGCGCCTTAATGACGGCGTCGTTGGCGTCGCCCTTGTCGCCGTTTTCCTTCAGCACGCGTTTGCCTTCGAAGCCCGGCGCTGCCTTGGTCAGCACGCCGTCGGCATCGACGGTGAACGGAACGGTTGTATCGATCCCGCGATTACGCAGCGCTTTCTGGTTCTTCGTCCAGATGATGTAGTCGTCTGCGCCGTGGCTGGGCGAGGTGTGGACGAAGCCCGTGCCAGTATCGTCGGTGACGTGATCGCCATCGAGAAGGGGAACGTCGAAGTTGTAGCCGAGAGATGCGAGCGGGTGGGCACAAATCATCGCCGACAAATCACTAGATTCAACGGTCGACCGGCGCGAATATGTTTCGACTTTCGCCGATTTCATCACATCTGCAGCAAGCTTGTCGGCAAGAATATATATATCGCCGATCTTCGCCCAATTGCCTTCTGGTGCATGAGTAACTTCGTACAGACCGTATGAGATTCGAGAGGAGAAGCTGATCGCACGGTTGCCGGGAATGGTCCACGGCGTGGTGGTCCAGATGACGACCGAGGCCCGGTTCAAGAGCACACCAGCGGCGCCTAGCTTCTCGCCTTCCTCAATACGCGGGGGGAGTATGTTTCCCGAAGGATCGACGTCAGCACTAACCCAACCGAGAGACGATGCGTGCTTCACCGGAAACTTCACCCAGATCATATCGGACTGGTGGTCCTGGTATTCGACCTCGGCTTCGGCGAGCGCCGTTTTTTCGACAACGCTCCACATCACCGGCTTCGAGCCGCGATAGAGCAATCCACTTTCGGCAAACTTCATCAGCTCGCGCGCGATGATCGCCTCGGCGTTGTAGGCCATCGTCGAATAGGGGTGCGCCCAGTCACCGACGACGCCGAGGCGCTTGAATTCCTCGCGCTGCACGTCGAGCCAGTGCGCGGCGAACTTGCGGCATTCGTCACGGAAGGCGTTGATTGCGACCGGATCGAGGAAGTTCGGCTTCTCCTTACCCTTGGCGCGATACTGCTCCTCGATCTTCCATTCGATCGGCAGGCCGTGGCAGTCCCAGCCGGGCACGTAGTTGGAATCGTGGCCGAGCATCTGCTGCGATTTGACGACGAGATCCTTCAGGATCTTGTTCAGCGCGTGCCCGATGTGGATGTTGCCGTTCGCATAAGGCGGGCCGTCATGCAGCGTGAACTTCACGCGGCCTTTCGACTCGGCGCGCAGTTTTTCGTAAAGGCCGATGTCGGCCCAGCGCTTCAGCAGCTTCGGCTCAAGCTCCGGCAATCCGGCGCGCATCGGAAACTCCGTCTGGGGCAGAAACAGCGTTTTGCTCCAGTCGCGGCCCGTGGCATCGGCGGCATGAGCCTCTGGCGCACTCCCGGCGCTGGATCTGGCTGCGCCCGGCTTGGCGGCGGCCTTTTGGTCTTTCGACATCAAGTGATCTTTCGTTTAAAATCAGCGGGCGTTCTAGCAACTGCGCCGCGCCTTAGCAAAGCGGCATCGGGAGCCTTTGCCACAGCGGAGGCCAACCATTTCGGGACGACAAACCGGCGCGGCCGGCGAAGATCGGTTTTTTCGTCTTTATCCGGGGGCCTTTTATGCTAGAGGCGGGGCGAACAACGGAGATTACCCATGCAGATGACAGATTCCCGCCGCCGCCAGATCCAGGCCCGGCAGCGCAAGGCCAAGAACGCAGCAAAGCGCACCGCGAAGATCGCAAAGCGCGAACGCAACGAAGCCTGACACAAACGCAGGCGGACGCGGGCTCAGTTGGCCGCCAACACCGCTTTCGCCTGCGCGATATCGGCTTCCATCTGCTCAACCAGTTCCTCGGGCGAGCGGAACCGGCGATCGGCGCGGATGAAGTCGATGAACTCGACTTCAATCTCGCGGCCGTAGATGTCGCCATTGAAGTCGAACAGGAAAACCTCGAGCACGGGATGGCCGTCGTCGAAGGTCGGACGTGTCCCGAGGTAGGCCGCCGCATCGTAAGTCCGGCCGTCGAGATGCGTGCGCACTGCGTAGATGCCGTGACCGAGCGTCGTGCCTTTCGGCATCGGAACGTTGGCGGTCGGAAAGCCCATGCCGGTTCCGCGTTTGGCGCCGCCTATGACGCGGCCCGAGACGCGCCACGGCTCGCCGAGCATGTGGGTCACGCCTTTGACGTCGCCCTGCGCCAGATGCAGGCGAACGCCGGAGGATGAAAAGACCGCGCCGTCCTCGGCAATCGGCGGCATGACGGTGACGCCGAAGCCAAGCTCTTCGCCCGACCGAAGCATCAGTTCCGGATTGCCGCTGCGCTTGTGGCCGAAATAAAAATCGTAGCCGATGACGACGTGCGTCGCGCCCAAGCCAGCAACGAGAACGCGCTCGATGAAGGCTTCCGCCGGAAGCGCCGCAAGTTCTGCATCGAAGGGTTCGACGAAAACCAAATCGAGACCCAGCTTCTCAAAAATCGCGAGCTTGCGCGTCAGTGTCGTCAGGCGAAACTGCACTTCGTTCGGCTGAAAGAACTCGCGCGGATGCGGTTCGAAGACCATCGCCGCCGACGGCGCGCCTTTGGCTCGCGCCTTGGCCTTCGCCTCGCGGATCAGCGCGCGATGACCGCGATGAACGCCATCGAAGTTGCCGATCGCAATCGACGCGCCGCGATGCTCCGGCGGCACATGCTTATGGCCGTGAATGACGTGCATGCGCTGCGCGTTCCTTCAATCCCGACGCTGCTTGAAGAATTTTCGCGCCTATCCTGCTCTCACTTCGGGCGCGAGGGAACCATCAGGACGGCTTCGCCGGTGAGTACGGGTTTGCCCGCGACCGTACAGACACAATCGAACCGCGCCCGCTTTTTCTCAGGAATAAGCTCGATGATGCGGACAAGCGATTCGACGCGATCATCGATCTTGACCGGCCCTTTGAAGAACAACGATTGCGACACGTAGATCGCGCCCGGGCCTGGCAACTTCATGCCGAAGAGGGCAGAGATGTAACCCGCCGACAAAATGCCGTGCGCGATGCGTTCCTTGAATATCGTCCCCGAGGCGTATTCGGCGTCGAGGTGCACCGTGTTCTAGTCCCCCGACAGCGCCGCGTAGGCAACGATGTCCGCGTCGCTGACGATGCGCGACATCGAGGCTTCCTGGCCGACCTCCAAGTCCTCAAAATATTTGGTCCGACCGGCTGTCGCGAGCATTCCATTAGTCCTCGTTGCATTGATCCAGCTCAGGTCGCCCCAAACTCGCCGGCGCGACACTAACGCCTCATAAACACCGCCCGCAACTGCGCGAGGGGCCTTCGGGCTGCGGCGTTCTTGCATTCTGGAGGCTATTCCAGCCTTGCGTCCGCTGGCTCGAAAGCGCTATAAGCGGCCATTCCCTTTAATTTACCTTTGTGCTGCCTTTCGCGGATGCCTGCGGAAGACCGAAAGAGGATTGTCCATGAGCGACCGCCGCCCCCTTATGCCGAAAGCCACCGCCGTCTGGCTGGTGGAAAATACGGCGTTGTCTTTCGACCAGATCGCTGAATTCTGCGGCTTGCATCCTCTCGAAGTCAAAGGCATCGCCGACGGCGAAGTCGCCCAGGGCATCAAGGGCATGGACCCGGTCACGAACGGCCAGCTGACGCGCGAAGAGATTGCGAAGGCGGAAAAGGACTCGTCGCACAAGCTGCAACTCGCGGAAAGCAAAGTGCAGCTGCCGCCGCTGCCGCAGACGCGCAAAGGCCCGCGCTATACGCCCGTGTCGCGCCGCCACGACCGGCCCAACGCCGTGCTCTGGCTGCTCAGGAATCATGCCGAACTCAAAGACAGCCAGATCATGCGCCTCGTCGGCACGACGAAGCCGACCATCGCGCAGATCCGCGACCGCACGCACTGGAACTCGGCGCAGCTGACGCCGCAGGACCCGGTGACGCTCGGACTTTGCTCGCAGATCGACCTCGATGCCGAGGTGAAGAAGGCGGCGAAGCGCACAGAGCGTGATCGCAAGGATTCAGGTCTCGATCATGAGAAGGCCGGGACGCTACTGCCCGCCTCCGAGACGACGGCGTCATCCACGACCGCTCAGATCCTGGCACCGAAGGCCGCCGAGGAAGCGCCAGAGGAAACCCCTGAACAGGAGCAGGCTCGCGTCTTCGCGAAGCTCAAGGGTATGAGTTCTCCCAAGGCGGAAGAAACCGACGAGGACGAGGACGCGGACGAGAGTAAGAAAGAAGAGAAGAAGGAGCCGGACGGCGAATAACCGGGCCGGACCTATTCTTCTTCGTGCGCGCCCTCGCGGATCGTGGCGAGCGCATCCTCGATTCCCACGGCGTAGTGGACTAGCGGCCGACGCAAACCGGCGTTCAGCAATGCACGGCGGATGTTTTTGCTCGTTGACGTAAAGTAGACCGTCGTACCCGCCCGCTTGAGCTTCTTCGCGAAGCCTTCCAGCGATTTGGCGGCGGTGCTGTCGACGAGCGGGACTTCGGAGAAGTCGAGCACGAACGTTTTCGGCTGGGCACCGATGCGGTCGAGCACGGCTCCAACGGTCGCCGTCGCGCCAAAGAAGAATGCGCCTGAAATCCGGTAAACCATAACGCCGTCGTCGGTGATGCGCGGCATCTCCCTTCCGTCGCCTTCGGCGCTATCGGCCTGGTCGTCGGCAATCAGCACGCCGCCGGTCTCGACTTCCACGGCTTCGGCCATGCGATGCAGAAAGAGGAATGCGCCGAGCGTAACGCCGACGGCAATGGCGGTTGTTAGGTCAACGAAGATCGTCAGCAGAAACGTCGCAAGCAAGACGGCCGCATCGCCACGCGACGCCCGCATCAGGCTCACGAATTCGCGTTTCTCGGCCATATTCCATGCGACGATGGCGAGGACGCCGCCGAGCCCGGCCAGCGGGATGTAGATCGCGAGCGGCGCCGCAATCAGCATGAACAACAGGACGAAGGCTGCGTGCAGTATTCCCGAAACCGGGCCGTGCGCTCCGGCGCGGATATTGGTGGCGGTGCGCGCGATCGTGCCTGTCACGCACATGCCTCCGAACATGACGGCGGCGCAATTGCTGACACCCTGGGCGACGAGCTCGCAATTCGAGCGATGCTTGCGGCCCGTCATGCCGTCTGCGACGACGGCGGAGAGAAGGCTTTCGATGGCGCCGAGGAGCGCGATCGAGAGGGCATCCGGGATCGCCGCCTGGATTTTCGCGAGACTGACGTCCGGGAAGTGCGGCGCGGGAAGCATGCGCGGGACGCCGCCAAAGCGTGAGCCGATGGTCGCGACATCAAGATGCATAAACGCCGTCAGGATTGCCGTTACGCCAACGGCGATGAGCATGCCCGGCCAATGCGGCCTGACGCGCCGGATGCCGAGAATGATGGCGATCGCGAGAAGCGATACGAATACGGTCGATGGCCGGATCGAGCCGATCGCGGCGCCAATTGCCTCGATTTTTGGGATGAGGGCGGCTGGCTCGTGCGCGATATCCAGGCCGAGCATGTCCTTCACCTGGCTGGCGAAGATGATCACGGCGATGCCCGTCGTGAAGCCGACCGTCACTGGAAAGGGAATGTATTTGATGTATGTCCCGATGCGCAGGAAACCGGCGGCGATCATGATGAGGCCGGCCATCGCCGTGGCGAGCACCAGACCGTCGTAGCCGGCGCGTTCCACGATCGACGCGATCAGGACGATGAAAGCACCAGCGGGGCCGCCAATCTGAAAACGGCTACCGCCAAGGGCCGAGATCAGGAAGCCACCGACGACGGCGGTGAACAATCCTTTCTCCGGCGACAATCCGGAGCCGATCGCGATGGCCATCGACAACGGCAATGCCACGATTGCAACGGTGAGACCGGCAACCGCGTCGGCCCGGAACGCGGCCATGCCGTAGCCTTCGCGCAGAACCGTTATGAGCTTTGGTGTAAAAAGCTCCGCAAGACTCGGCGTCGCGCGCTTCGTTCCGGCCATCGTGGACATAGACATCGTCGTTCTCTCGAATGGGTAGACCACCACGCCGTGCGGGGCGCGGTCTGGCGATCAATCGGGCGTGCGCAGCAAGCCCCGTTTTTTTCGAACCGGCTCAGGCGCGGGCATGGCCACCGTAACGGCAGCGCGCTCCTTCATGCGAACGCCGCGGCCCTGTCCGATGCTCGGCGTGCTCTCGCCGATGAGCTCGACGCCCCCGGCGTCGAAAGCTCCGACGACCTTCATCAGCGTGGCGACGACGCCGCGCACATTGCCTTCGCTTGCTTCCATGCGCTGGATCGTCGGCAACGAGACGCCCGCACGCTCGGCAAGCGTCTGCTGGTCGATGCCGAGAAGAGCCCTCGCGGCCCGCATCTGCGCTGCTGTGATCACCTACACCTCACCCTGTCCAAGCTTCAACACTAATATTTGATGTTTTATACATCAATATGCAATTTTGAAGCATGATACGAGAGTCGTATCTCGCAGCCCTGCAAAACGCTGCAAAAGGCGCTCGAAAAAACGATTGGCGCTCTCCGCCGCTGCGGGAGCGCACGAACCCAGGCGCTGGCGTTCAGGGTGGGAGAATCCAGGATTGATGCGACAGGGGGCATTCGCTAGCGTCGCATCGATGTCAAACCTGCGCGCGGTCAATGCGCCGGCAACGTCGGCGGTTGAATTGAAATTTTTCGGGGCAGCACACGTGTCGAACCCTTTCGAGCAAAACCTTGATAAGAATCCTGCCAACTACCAGCAGCTGACGCCGCTCTCATTCCTTGCCCGCACGGCGGTCGCCGCTCCCGAGCACATCGCGATCATCCACGGCAATGCGCGCATTTCTTATGCGGAGTTCTACAAGCGCTGCCGGCAGCTCGCGAGCGCGCTTTCGGCGCGCGGCATCGGCCGAGGCGATACGGTTTCCGTCATGCTCGCGAATACACCCGCGATGCTCGAAGCGCACTTCGGCGTGGCGATGACGGGCGCCGTTCTGCATACGATCAACACACGGCTCGATGCGGCGGTCGTCGCCTTTCAACTCGATCACGCGGCGACGAAGCTGCTCCTCACAGATCGCGAATTCTCCGCCACGATGAAGGCGGCCCTGGCGCTCGCAAAAGCGCAGCCGATCATCATCGATTACGATGATCCGGAATTTCCGCAGACGGGCGAAGCGCTTTCCGCCGACGACTATGAGGCCTTCGTTTCCAACGGCGATCCCAATTTCGAATGGCGCTGGCCGGAGGACGAGTGGGAGGCGATCTCGCTCAACTATACGTCCGGCACGACGGGCAATCCGAAAGGCGTCGTCTATCATCATCGCGGCGCGGCGCTGATGTGCTACGCGAACACGATCTCGACCGGCATGACGCGCTTTCCCGTGTATCTCTGGACGCTGCCGATGTTTCACTGCAACGGCTGGTGCTTCCCGTGGTCAGTGACGCTGGCGCAAGGCACGCACGTTTGCCTTCGCTGGGTGCGCGCCAAGGCGATGTATGATGCAATCGCCGATCATAAGGTTACGCATCTTTCCGGAGCACCGATCGTGATGGCGACGTTGCTCAACGCGGCGCCGGATGAGAAGCGTCAGATTTCGCATGTCGTGGCATTCAATCACGCCGCCGCGCCGCCGCCCGCAGCCGTCATTTCCGCGATGACCGATGCGGGTTTCGAGCTGACGCATCTTTATGGCCTGACCGAAACGTATGGGCCGGCGACGATCAACGAGTGGGACCCGTCGTGGAACGCCCTCCCCGCACCGGAGCGGAGCGCCAAGCGCATCCGACAAGGCATTCGCTATGTGGCGCTTGAAGCCCTGACCGTCATGGACCCGGAGACGATGACCGAAGTCCCGGCCGACGGCGAAACGCTCGGCGAAGTCATGTTCCGCGGCAACATCGTCATGAAAGGCTATCTCAAGAACGAGAAAGCGACGGACGAGGCTTTCGCCGGGGGCTGGTTTCATTCCGGCGACCTCGGCGTGCTGCATCCCGACGGCTACATTCAGCTCAAGGATCGCTCCAAGGACATCATCATTTCGGGTGGCGAGAACATCTCGTCGATCGAGGTCGAGGAGGTGCTTTACAAACACCCGAGCGTCGCGTTCTGCGCGGTGGTCGCCAAGCCCGACGAGAAATGGGGCGAGACGCCGTGCGCGTTCGTCGAACTTCGCTCCGGCACGACCGCAACGGAAGAGGAAATCCTCGAGTGGTGCCGGCAGGGGCTGGCGCGCTACAAGGTTCCGCGCCGCGTGGTGTTCGCCGAGGTGCCGAAGACATCGACCGGCAAGATTCAAAAATTCAAACTTCGGGAAATGGCCAAAGACGCTTGATCCGGGGCGGCGTCCGTTCGAGACGCCGCTCGCGGTATCAGCGTCAGTTGATCGCTACTTCACCAACACCCGCTTCTGGCATTCGAGCCAATGCGAAATCACGCTCCGGTCATGGAACTGGATCGCGCCGCAGTTCTGGCAAACGATCATCAGCACATTGACCGGCGCGGTGGACGATGGGTCAGCGCGCTGGCAGGTCAGCGTGTGAACATCCACATCGCATTGCGACCGAAACCGACCACAAACGGGACAGCCGGTAATGTGCTTACCGAACAGGAAGCGATCGACTTCAGCTTTTGAGATTGGCTGCGTGCAGGTTTCCGTCATCAGATTCACCGTGTGACAGGCCCTTATTCAATAAGGGTAAGATGCGTCGGCTCACGTGGCAAGGCGTGTAACCGACGACCTGCACGAATTGATTACGCCAAAGATTAAAAAAATTTGCCGCAGATCAATTGCTGCTCTGCAGATGTTGCGCCGCAAGATCTTTCTTGAAGCACAATCGTTCGCCCCGCGTGACCGTTCGCGCACGACGCATCCGCATCCCCAGCACTGGGAGCCGCACTTGACGGATATTATAACATACACTATTGAAGCCGCCTCGGTTTTTAGGAGACATGCTGATGGACGAGACAATCAACGCGCACTTGCGGGCCGAAGCTGCAACGAAGGACGAGCGTCTGCCGGTCACGGTCCTGTCCGGCTTTCTCGGCGCCGGAAAAACCACTCTGCTCAATCATGTTCTCAATAATCGCGAAGGCTTGAAAGTCGCGGTCATCGTCAATGATATGAGCGAGGTGAACATTGATGCCGACCTCGTCGCGAAGGGCGGAGCCGATCTCTCGCGCACGGATGAAACGCTGGTCGAGATGTCGAACGGCTGCATTTGCTGCACGCTGCGCGATGACCTGCTGAAGGAAGTTCATCGCCTGGCGGCAGAGCGCCGCTTCGATTACCTGCTGATCGAGTCGACAGGTATCGCCGAGCCGCTGCCCGTTGCCGCGACTTTCGAGTTCCGCGATGAAACCGGCAAGAGCTTGTCCGATGTCGCGCGTCTCGACACGATGGTGACCGTGGTCGACGCCGCGCATCTGCTCAAGGATTATTCATCCGTCGATTTTCTGCGTGATCGCGGAGACGCCGCGGGCGCGGATGACGGGCGTTCGCTGGTCGGCTTGCTCGTCGAGCAAATCGAGTTTGCCGATGTCGTCGTCATCAACAAGGTCGACATCGCCAACCGAAGCCAGGTTGCAGCGGCGCGGGCCATCGTTCGCGCGCTCAATGCCGACGCGCGGATCATCGAGACGAGCCATGCCAACGTCGCGGCGCGCGATATCCTCAATACCGGGCTATTCGATTTCGACCCGGCGCATCGGCATCCGACGTGGTTCAAGGAGTTGAACGGCTTCGCGAACCATTCGCCCGAGACGGAGGAATACGGAATTTCAAGCTTCGTCTATCGGGCGCGCGGACCGTTCGAGCCTGAAAAGCTGCACGCGTTTTTTAACACGGCGTGGCCCGGCGTCATTCGGGCAAAAGGCTTTTTCTGGCTGGCGACGCGGCCGCAGTGGGTCGGCGAAGTCAGTCAAGCGGGCGCACTCGTCCGGCACGAGGCGATCGGCTATTGGTGGGCGGCAGTGCCGAAGACGAACTGGCCGGAGGACGAACGCCTTCTCGATCGCATCAACAAGGGATGGCACAAGACGTGGGGCGACCGGCGCCAGGAAATCGTGTTCATCGGCTCGCGCGATATGAACAAAGCTTCCATTATCGCGGAGCTGGACGCGTGCCTGATGGCGACAGCAACCGGCGTTGCAATCGACACGACCTCATGGCGCAAACTTCCGGACCCGTTTCCGGAATGGCATCGCGACGCTGCCTGAGCGCGTGGCGCATCGTTTGCGAATGAAAATCTTCACCTTGCCGTTGGGAAACGTGCGTAGGAATACTGCTGCACGGCTCGCGCGGGATGTTCATTTGTAACAATTGAACATCCCGAAGCGAAGGCGCTATGACAGGAACTTCGGCGGCCCTGTCTATCTGCAGTTTCACCACAGCAACGTGAAGGATCGCACTATGATCTTCAAACGGCTCGTTCCCGCCGCGATTTTTGTCGCAGCTTTCTCTCTTTCACCTGCAGCACCGGCACATGCGGAAGCGGACGCGGAAAGTCTGGTCAATGCTCTCAACGCAGTCTTTGGAGCGCACGATGGTGTCCGCGCAGCGCACACGCATGGTTTCTGCGTCAAAGGCAGCTTTACGCCGACGGCGGACGCCGCGAGTCTCTCAAAGGCACCGCACTTCAATGCCAAGACGCCGGTCAATCTGATCGGACGCTTCTCGATGGGCGGCGGCAATCCAGCGGCTCCGAACTTTCAGAAGGACAACGTGCGCGGCATCGCGCTGCACTTCGACATCGGCAACGGCAATACGACCGATCTCCTGATGATTTCGGCGCCGGTTTTCGTCGCCAAGGATCCCGATCAATTCCTGTCGTTGCTCACGACCGTCGCAACGAAGGATAAGGAGAAGATCGGCGCATTCTTCCAGGCCAATCCGAATTCGACGCGACAAGCCCAATGGCTCAATGCGCGTCCGGTCCCGGCGAGCTTCGCGACCGTCAACTATTGGGGCATCCACGCTTTCACGTTCACGAACGCCGAAGGCAAGACGCAAGTCATCAAGTATAAAGCGCTGCCTGTCGGCGGTGAAGTCGGCCTAACGGACGAAGAGGCGAAAGCGAAAGATCCGGATTTCTACCGCCCGGAACTCAAGGAACGGCTGGCGAAGGGTCCGGCACAATTCACGCTCACCGCTATCCTTGGCGAGCCGGGCGATCCGGTCGACAATCCGACGGAGCTATGGCCGGAAGAGCAGCGCAAATCGGTGACGCTTGGAACGATCTCGATCGCAGGATTTGAAGACGACAAGACGTGCGACGCCGGGGTTTTCGATCCGACGAATGTGGTCGACGGCATCGACGGTCCGGCGAACGACACGATCTTTCCGATGCGCTCGGCCGCGTACGCCGTGTCGTTCGCGCGGCGGGCGAAATAATTCGAAAGCTGACTGCTGAAGACATCCTCGGCAACGCGCCCGAGGATGTCTTGCATTACACCTTACGATCGCCCGCTTGCACTTCGGCGAGATAGTGGTCGAGTTTTTCGAACGTGCCGCCCCAGCCTTGCGTCATGCTTTGGCGGCCCGCGTCGAAGGTTTTCCGTTCGACGGCGTTTTCGTTGATCGGGACCCACGAGAGAGTCACTTTGGTGCGGCCCGATCCCACGTCTTCAAAAGCGAGCGTCGATAGAATTTCGAGCGGCCATTCCTCGTGGAATACATGCCGCGCGAGGCCGCCTTTTTCATCGGAGAACGAATTGACGTAGTCGATGCGCTCGGGCGCGGCGATTTCGCGATAGGCGAAGCGGCCCCACATCGCCGTGCCGTCCGGCGCCTGGAGGCCATAGTGATAGAGGCCACCGGATCGAAAATCCATCGTCGCCGCGATGACCTTGAAGCCTTTCGGTCCCCACCACTGTCGCAGGTGCTCTACCTCGGTGAACGCTTTGAAGACCAGTTCTCGCGGCGCATCGAACACGCGGACCAGGACGAACGGTTCAATACTGTCTCTGATTTCCGTCATGGGTGGTCCTCGAGGTGTCGTGCTCTGCGGACGCTCATGGGCCCGCGAATCCACACCATTACGATCTGCTGCGTTCCGGTGGTCCGGCGATGTGCGCGAGCTGCTCGCCGAGTTGATCAAAGCATTCTTTCCACCCGCTGGCCATGCCGTCGCGCGAGACGACGGACTCGAAGCCCTCCTGCCGAAACGTCATCTTCGTTTTTTTGCCCTCGTCCTCGAAGCTGATGGTGATCAGCGTTTCGTGACCCGGCTTGCCCTTTTCGTCGAGCCAGGCATGCGTCAACACGATGCGGCTGCCTTCGATGATTTCGACGTACCGGCCCTGCAGGCGGTGATCGGCGCCGTCCAACGCGAGCATACGGGCATACCAGCTCCCGCCTTCGCGGAAATCGGTTCGCGCTGCGGGGATCGCGTACCCCCTCGGGGCCGACCATTTGGCGAGATTATTCGGTGTCGACCACATCTGATAGACGAGCATGCGCGGAGCGTCGAAGACGCGCACGATATCGACCGACAACGCCGGTCGTTGTTCCGCATGCCGATCACTTGCTCTTGGCTGAGCCACGCTTTTTCTCCGTTGCTTGCAGCTCGCGCCGATACGCATCGAGCCGATCGAAATCTTGTTCCCAGAGTTTCCGGTATTGCCCGACCCAGTCGTCGACATCCTTCAGGGCCGACGCTTCGAGACGGCACGGCCGCCATTGCGCCGAGCGCCCGCGCGCGATGAGCCCTGCTCGTTCGAGCACCTTGAGATGCTTCGAGACAGCCGGAAGGCTCATATCGAAAGGCTCTGCCAGCTCCGTGACCGACGTTTCTCCAATAGCGAGGCGCGCCAGAATGGCGCGCCGGGTCGGGTCTGCCAGCGCGGCGAACATATCGCTGAGACGATCGGGGGACATTTATATTTAGCCCTTTATTTAAATAACTTATAGGTTAAATACTGACGCACCTTTCAAGCGTCAACGTCCAAAATCCTGTTTCGAAGCGCAAAAAAACGACGACCCATAAGACTGGCAATATCGGGATCGAAAATTTTTAGCCAAGTGTTCAGACGACAAAACGAACGCACAATCGTGCGGCCGAAAATGCAAAAGCCCCGCTCGGCGGGCGTTCAAACGCTCCGCTGGCAGGGCTTTACATATGAAATGTCTGGGGTTTCCGGCAGTCTAGTGACGCGTTTCGCGTCTCAGCCGTTCGATCTCGTCTTTTAGTCTCAACTTCTCTTGCTTCATTCGCCGGATCTCGATGTCGTCCGATCCTGGACCCGAAACCACCCGATCGATCCGTTCTTCAAGGGCCCGGTGCTTTTCCGCGAGTTCTGCAAGATGAGCCGTAATCGCCATCATTTGCCTCCAAAAGAGATTGCAGATGTGAGAATGCTGCCACACGTTTCGCGAGTTGTCCAACGTCTCCGAACACCGGTTTGCAGATTTGATCTCCATTGCACCGCAATCGTCCGTGTGCGCGTTAGAGATTTATGAAATAGTTTCACGCGATTAGAGTCATCATTGAGGCATCTCGCGTTTGCCTGTTGCCAGATCAAAAGCAATCGCCCAAAACGCTGCGAGCGATTGGGCGGGGTAGGGCATTGGTGATGGAGCGGCGTGACGAACGCGAGCTCAGGGAAGAATTGGTGAACCTGCGGGCCGAGCACAGAAAGCTCGACTGCGAGATCGTGTCACTTGAAGATAACCCTCTGGCTGACCAACTTCTTGTCAAGCGGTTGAAGAAGAAGAAGCTCGTCCTCAAAGATCAGATCACGCAGATCGAAGACAAGCTGTTACCCGACATCATTGCCTAAGCGGCCGGATCGTCAGGCTGGCGAGGCATTTTCGAGGCCTTGCGCGTTAGCACGCCATGAGTTCGTCTTCTCCTCCGGTCGATACCTGGCTCTACCCGAGCGAGGCCGGTCTCTTTTGCGAGCCCGGAGGTTTTTATATCGATCCGCACCGATCGGTTGATCGCGCGATCATCACGCACGGTCATAGCGATCACGCGCGTGCGGGGCATGGCGCCGTGCTTGCGACGCGCGAGACCATCGAAATCATGAAGGTGCGTTACGGAGAGACCTGCGCCGGTTCGTTGCAAGCGCTGGCACTCGGAGAGCCGATCGCGATCAACGGCGTCAGCGTTCGCTTGGCGCCTGCCGGGCATATTCTCGGCTCCGCCCAGGTCGTCCTCGAATGGGCCGGCAAGCGCGCGGTCATCTCAGGCGATTATAAACGCGCCGTCGATCCGACATGTACGCCGTTCGAGCTGGTGCCGTGCGACGTTTTCGTCACCGAGGCGACGTTCGCGCTGCCTGTGTTCCGCCACGAAAAAGCGGCGCATGAAGTTGAAAAACTCTTGGGCTCGATGGCCGCGGAACCGGATCGCACGCATTTGATCGGCGCGTACAATCTCGGCAAGTGCCAGCGCATGATCCGCGTCATCCGCGATGCAGGTTACGATGCGCCGATCTATCTGCACGGCGCCGTCATCGCGCTGACCGAGCTTTACCAGAAGCTCGGCGTTGATCTCGACGATGTACGGCCGGCGACGACGGAAGATGCCAAGGAGTTCAGCGGCGGCATCGTCATGTGTCCGCCGTCGGCGCTCGGAGATCGCTGGTCGCGGCGCTTCGGCGATCCGGTCAACGCGTTTGCAAGCGGCTGGATGCGCGTGCGCGGCCGGGCGCGCCAGCACGGCGTCGAGCTGCCTCTCGTCGTTTCCGATCACGTCGATTGGCCGGAACTGATCGCGACCGTGACGGAGGTCGGCGCGGAGGAAATCTGGGTGACGCACGGCCGCGAAGACGCGCTTGTCCATTATCTCGCGACGCGCGGCATCAAGGCTCGTGCACTGGCACTGGTCGGGCGCGAGGAGGAGGCCGAATAGTCATGCGCGCTTTCGCCCGGCTGCTCGATTGCCTCGTCTATACGCAAAGCCGCAATCGCAAAACGGCGCTGCTCGGGCATTACTTCCGGTCGACACCCGATCCCGATCGCGGCTGGGCTTTAGCGGCGTTGACGGACGGTATTCCCGTGCGCTTGCCGTTGCGGCGCATGCTGAGCGATCTCACCGGGCGCTTCATCGATCCCGTTCTGTATCAGCTGTCGCGCGATTACGTCGGCGACACGGCCGAAACGGTCGCGCTGCTCTGGCCGGACGATCCGGTGGATTTGTCACGCCAAACGAATACCCCTACCCCCTCCCCGCAAGGGGGAGGGGAATGGAGTGAAGGCTCCCGCGCTCCCCTTGCCCACGGGCATGATTATCAGACGCAAGACGATATTCGCCGAACATCTCCCCTCTCCTCGACGGGAAAAAGCCGGGGACGGGGTGAGAAGCTCGGCGAGAAATCGCTGCAGTTGTCGCTGGATCTTATCCCCACCCCTAACCCCTCCCGGCAAGAGGGAGGGGAATTGAGCGGAGGCATCTTCGCTCATGTTGTGGATGTGGATATTCAACAGCAGGATGGTCCTCGCCCCACTTCTCCCCTCCCCTCGACGGGGATGGGTCGGGGGTGGGGTGATGCAGGGCATAATTCGGGAGCGGAGCCGGCTTATCTCTCGCTCGGCAACGTCATCGGCGCGATGGCGAGCGGAACGGCGGCGGAACGCACAGTGCGTCTCGGCCAATTCCTCAACGCGCTCGACGCGTCAGGCCGCTGGGCGCTGCTGAAATTGCTGGGCGGCGCACCACGTGTCGGCGTGTCGGCACGGCTCGCACGCACCGCACTTGCAGAAGCCTACGGGCGCGACGTCTCCGAGATCGAGGAAATCTGGCATGCGCTGGAGCCGCCGTATCTCGATCTTTTCGCATGGCTCGATGGCCGTGCGGAGCGTCCCGATCCGGGATCGAAGCCCGTGTTCCGCCCCGTTATGCTTGCGCACCCGGTCGAAGAGGGAGACTGGCCGAAGCTCGCGCCGGAGGATTTCGTCGCGGAATGGAAATGGGATGGCATCCGCGTGCAGGTTTCGGCGCGCGGCGGCGACGTGCGTATGTTCTCGCGCCAGGGCGACGACATTTCGCGCGCATTTCCGGAAATCCGGAGCGCGTTTCAGGGTCATGATTGCGTCGTCGACGGTGAACTGCTGATCATGCGCGACGGCGAGATCGCGCCATTCAACGACTTGCAGCAGCGCCTCAATCGCAAAGCCGTGACGGCGAAAATGATGGCGGCCTATCCGCCGCATGTGCGCCTCTACGACCTTCTGTTCGACGGGCAGGAAGATTTGCGCGCGCTGCCGTTTAGTGAGCGGCGCACGCGGCTCGAAACGTGGTATGCGTCGCATCATCCGCCGTCAACCGACGTGTCGCCGCTCGTCGCCTTCACGACGTTCGAGGATCTCAACGTGCTCTGGTCATCGTCGCGCGCCGAGGGCATCGAGGGCCTGATGCTGAAGCGTCGCGACAGCGCGTATCAAGCCGGGCGCATCAAGGGCCAGTGGTTCAAGTGGAAGCGCGCGGCGCTGACGCTCGATTGCGTGCTGATGTATGCCCAGCGCGGCTCCGGCAAGCGCTCGTCGTATTATTCCGACTATACGTTCGGCGTCTGGCAGGAGGATGCGGACGGCGGACGCCAGCTCGTTCCCGTCGGCAAGGCGTATTCGGGCTTCACCGACGAAGAGCTTTTGCTTCTCGACCGCTGGATCAGAAACAACACCGTCGAGACGTTCGGGCCGGTCCGCGCCGTCGATCCGGGCATCGTGTTCGAGGTGGCGTTCGACGCGGTACATGCCTCGACCCGGCATAAATCGGGCGTCGCGATGCGCTTTCCGCGTATCCATCGTATCCGCTGGGATAAACCGGCGGCCGAAGCCGATACGCTGGAGACGGTTCTTCGCCTGCTGAGCGGCGGTTCCGAAGTGACCGTCGATGACGCCGCACGTCCCACGAGATAAGAGCGGGATCACCAGGCCTACTCCCCTCGACGGGGAGGGGAATAAGGTGAAGCACGATCAACGCGCCGTCGACCTTAAGCTTTCCCCGCCAGGCGAAGGGCAAGGGGATACGATCAGCCCGGTGTTGGCCTTACACTTTCCGTAATAGAAACGGGATCAGGGGATTGAACCGGCTTATGACTCGCGACGGACCAAAAACCGAAAAATCCTTGTAAATACGGCTTTTCTCCTGTACCGACGCGCTTTCCCTTATTTACGGATTCCGTTATTTCCAATGCGTAATAACGATTACGTAATCGGATGCGAATTTCCCTTTGTGAGCCGGGACTTATGACCAAAGCCAAGCCACTCGTCGGAATCATCATGGGCAGCCAGTCGGACTGGCCGACGATGAAACACGCGGCCGACGTCCTGACCGAACTCGGCGTCGCCTTCGAGACCAAGATCGTGTCGGCGCACCGGACGCCCGAGCGGCTTTATTCGTTCGCGAAGGGCGCGAAGGCGGCGGGTCTCAAGGTCATCATCGCAGGTGCTGGCGGCGCGGCGCATCTGCCGGGCATGACCGCCTCGATGACGGCGCTTCCGGTGCTCGGCGTGCCGATCGAGAGCAAGGCGCTCAAGGGCCAGGACAGCCTCTATTCGATCGTGCAGATGCCGGCCGGCGTGCCGGTCGGGACGCTCGCGATCGGCGACGCAGGCGCGAAAAATGCAGGGCTTCTCGCGGCGCAGATTCTGGCGCTTTCCGACGATGCGCTGGCGGAGCGACTCGAGGCCTGGCGACGCCGGCATACCTCCGAAGTTGCCGAGACGCCGACGCAAGGATGACACCAAATTCCATGACTGCACTTCCTCCCGGCTCGACCATCGGAATTCTTGGCGGCGGACAGCTCGGCCGCATGCTGGCGATGGCGTCCGCTCGGCTCGGATTCAAGTCGCACATCTATGCCCCGGAGCCCGATAGCCCGGCGTTCGAGGTCGCGGCGGCGCACACGATTGCCGCTTACGAGGACGAAGCGCAGCTTGCGGCGTTCGCGAAGGCCGTCGACGTCGCCACTTATGAATTCGAGAACATTCCGGTCGCAACCGTCGAGTTTCTATCGCGACGAATTCCTGTTCGCCCCGGTGCGAAGGCGCTCGCCTGCGCGCAGGACCGTCTCAACGAAAAGTCTCTGGCGCGTGAGCTTGGCGCGATGACGGCGGCATTCGCGACCGTCGATAGTCTCGCCGATCTCGAAAACGCGCTCGACGGCGGGTTCGCCATTCCATCCGTCCTGAAGACGCGCCGCTTCGGCTATGATGGCAAAGGGCAGGCAAAAATCCTCCATCGCAAGGATGCGGCGACGGCGTGGGCCGCGATGCGCGATGCGCCATCGATCCTCGAATCCTTCGTCGACTTTCGCGCTGAAGTTTCCATCGTTGCGGCGCGCGCGGCCGACGGAACCTTCGCCGCCTTCGACGTCACCGAGAACGAGCATCGCGACCACATCCTGCATCGCTCCGTCGCTCCGGCGAGCCTCGCTCCGGACGTTGCGGATGAGGCGATCGCCACGGCGCGAAAGATCGCGGAGCGGCTCGATTATGTCGGCGTGTTCGCGATTGAGTTCTTCGTCGTCTCGGACAATGGCCGCGACGGGCTTTTCGTGAATGAAATGGCGCCGCGAGTACACAATTCCGGGCACTGGACGATCGACGGGGCGCTGACCTCGCAATTCGAACAGCATATTCGAGCGGTGGCCGGCTGGCCGCTCGGCGCGACGGACCTCAAGGCTGCAGGCGCCGAGATGATCAATCTCATTGGCGACGACATTCTGACGTGGCCCGAGATTGCCGCCTCGCCCGGCTCGTTCTTCCATCATTATGGCAAGAGGGACGTTCGGCTGGGCCGCAAGATGGGGCACGTCAACCGGCTGCTGAGCAAGGCGCCCGGCTGAGCGAAGCTGGCCCAGTTTTCTGCAGCTTTGAGTTGCGGGCCGGCCCGGCTGGCTCCTCGACCGGCCAGGATTATCCAGGTTTAGCCCCGATTGCCAATCTTCACCGTGTTTGCTACAAGCCCTCAAGAAATCAACGCGAGCCTCGGCGGCAAGGCCCCGGAGCTCGTGTTTTCGTGCATTCAACATCGTCATAATTCTATAGAGGATACAACCGCTTGCAGGTTCTCGTTCGCGATAACAATGTTGATCAGGCTCTGAAGGCGCTCAAGAAAAAGCTACAGCGCGAGGGCGTCTTCCGTGAAATGAAGCTTCGCGGACACTTCGAGAAACCTTCGGAAAAGAGAGCGCGCGAAAAGGCGGAAGCCGTGCGCCGCGCCCGCAAGCTGGCTCGCAAGAAACTGCAGCGCGAAGGTCTTCTGCCGAGCAAGCCGGCGACGGCTCGCGGCGGCCCTGGCGGTAAAGGTGGTCCGGGTGCGGGTCGTGGCGGTCCGGGTGCCGGTGGCGCGGGCGGTGGTTTCCGTGGCGGTCAGTCGGGCGGTGGCTTCAATAGCGGCAACACCGGCGGCGGCTTCAGCGGTGGCGGTGGTGGCTTCAGCAGTGGCGGCGGTGGTGGCGGCGGCTTTAACAGCGGTAGCGGTAGCAGCTTCTAAGAAGCCCTGCTTTTGCGATCGGAATTTCGAAGGCTCGCGATTTTCGCGGGCCTTTTATTTTGGGCAGGGCTCATTCCGCGGCGGTCGCCTGAGCCGAGCGCAACTTGTCGATCCAGAGGTTGATGATCGCAAACGTCATGTCATCGTGCACGGCATGCCCAACGCCGGGGATTGTGATGATGTCTTTCGGGTTGTTGGCGGCCGCAAAAAGACGGCGACCCATTTCGACAGGCACGATGTCGTCGGCCTCTCCGTGCATGACGAAGACTGGCTCGTGCACGTCGCGGATATGGAGCATCGAGTCGTAACGATCCTTGAGCAGGAAGCTCACCGGCAGCCACGGATAGAACTTCTCCGCCAGCTCGACCATCGACGTAAATGGACTGTCGAGGATCACGCCTGACGCCTTTTTCTCGGACGCGACCTGAACGGCGACACCGGTGCCGAGAGATTCTCCATAAAGAATGATGTCTTGCGAGCTTACGCCTTCTCCGAGGAGAGCATCGTAGGCGAGCTTGGCGTCGGCGACGTTCGCCGTTTCCGACGGCGATCCGGTCGAGCCGCTGTAGCCGCGATACGACATCATGAAGATGCCACGGCCGCGGTTGAGATAGCGGCGGATGCTGGCGCTCCTGAATTCCAGCGCACCGCCGTTGCCGTGGAAATAAAGCAGGGTCGGTTGCCCGGGCTTCGCCTTGCCGTACCAGGCGATCAGTTTTTCGCCGTCTGGCGTTGCGATGATGCGCTCGGCGACGTCGGGAAGTCCGGCGGCCTGCGGAAGCGTGCGGGACGGTTCGGGGAAATAGATGAAGCGGCGTTGCGCATAATACATCACTGCCGAGGCGACCGCATAAAGGCCAACGCCGATGATGATAACGGTCTTGAGCAAGACGGTGCCTCAGGCTGTCTCAACACCCCGGAATTCAACTTCGGATCGCCAGTGTTCACTAAAAGCCCTGCCGCACCAAATATCCGATCCGATTGCCGCAACGCTCGCGAATGGATTCGAGTGCTGAAAAGATGTCGAGGCCATGCATCGGCACGCCAGTCTCCATGACCAGTTGCTGATTTTGGCGCTGCAGTTCGTGATAGATCGGTTCGGCCGTCTTGTGAAGCATGGCGACGACGGCAACCGTTTTCCTCGGCATGTTTGAGGGAACGCGCGGAAACACCGAGGACAGCGTCTGCTTCGCGCCTTCGGAAAAATACGATGAAAATCGCCCGAGGAGCGAAACGAGCTTGATCGCCGACGTTTCTTCGAAACGATAGTTGTAGCGCTCCATCCATTCGAACAGCTTGTCCATCGTGAAATCCTGCAGCCGGATGTTGGCTGTCTCACGATAGTCCTGCCATTCGGCGACGAGGTCGAAGCTCGATTCCATATCGATGTCGGCGGGCGCGAACGTCATATCGGTTGCGACGCCGACGCGATCGAGAAAATCGCGGTTCTTGCGGGCGATGTGGGTCGGATACGTCGGCAGAACGAAGCGGCCGCCGCTGGCCTGAGAGAACGCCAGCCTGACGAGCTTCGAGCAGAACAGATTGCGCGTCTCATCAGTTCGCATCGAGAAGTCATAAAGGATGCGCTTGCCGCCCCTGACGCGCGACGCCGCGACGTAATCGAAAATCGATTTGGCGGCGCGGGCCGCGAAATCGGCGTCGCGATTGCGATAAAGCACCGCGCGGACGATGTTGTGGTCGAGCGCCTTACCGAGCGAGCCGATGATCGCGCCGTCCTCAATCAGGCTTTCCACCATCCAGTGGCTGCCGTGATCGTCGATGTGAACGATGCCGATGTGGCTGAACTGGCTGTCGACGTCTCCGATGCGCGCGATGGCGGCGCTATTGTGGGCGCGCCCCCGAACGAGGATGACATCGCCCGACTGGAACGCCACCGCCCGGCCATCGCGGTAGAAGGCGTAGTTGATCAGCGTATTGTTTTCTTCACCCGTAAAGCCGCGCAGCAGGTAACCGGGGTCGCCGGAGTTGGGCTCCAGGCTGGCGATTTCGCCGAGCATGTCCGACATATAGCGAAGCACGCGGAAGACGTCGCGAAAGCCCTGGACGGCGGCGGGCGTCATCAAGCCCAGCATTTCGTAATGCGCGAGCTTTTCGCGCAGGCCGACACGCAGGTCGAAGATCCGGTACATCACCGCGGGCGCGACCCTGGCGATGCTCACGACGTCGTAGTCATCGAAGCGGGCGGCGGCGGCCTGTTCGTAGATGCAGTTCAGGTTGCGTTCGAGAAGCGCCGAACTCGTGACGGGGGAAGCAGCGAGGATCTCGATGCGCTCAAGATCGTTTTCAAATGACGACGACGCCACGGGAGCCAACACGCAAAACCCTCAACCACGGAATGCTGCGCTTATAGCAGACCAATCCGGCTGCCGAGCAGGCGATGCAGCGATGGCTGCACACCTGTTGCAGATCAGCCCCGGACGGCGCGCAGAAAAGACCTAGAGCCCTTCCGCTTCGTTGAATGCGGATCGGCTCTCAATCTTTGTTTATCGTGCTTCTTACCGGAAAACCGTTCCCACTTTTCCGGAAGCACTTTAATGGGCGAGCGCTTTAACAATCTCGTCGGTCATTTTCTTGGCGTCACCAAGAACCATGACCGTATTGTCGCGGTAGAAGACCGGGTTGTCGATACCGGCATAGCCGGACGCCAGCGAACGCTTATTGAAGAACACGGTTCCGGCTTTCCAGACCTGCAGGACGGGCATCCCGTAGATCGGCGAGGTCTTGTCATCTTCCGCTGCCGGGTTGACCACGTCGTTGGCACCGATCACGTAGACGGCGTCAGCCTGGGAGAACTCGCTGTTGATGTCCTCAAGCTCGAAGACCTCGTCGTAGGGGACGTTGGCCTCGGCCAGCAGCACGTTCATGTGGCCCGGCATGCGGCCGGCCACCGGATGGATGGCGTACTTAACCTCGACGCCCTTCTTCTTCAGGGCATCGGCCATTTCGCGAAGCGCGTGCTGCGCCTGGGCGACCGCCATGCCGTAGCCCGGGACGATGATGACCTTGCTGGCGTTGCCAAGCACGTAGGCGGCGTCCTCGGCCGATCCGAGCTTGACTGGCTTCTGCTCGCCGCCACCTGCGGCCGCCGCCGTCTCGCCGCCGAAACCACCGGCGATGACCGACAAGAACTGTCGGTTCATGCCTTTGCACATGATGTAGGACAGAATGGCGCCCGACGAGCCGACGAGCGCACCGGTGATGATCAGCGCGATATTGCCGAGCGTGAAGCCGATGCCAGCCGCGGCCCATCCCGAATACGAATTCAGCATCGAGATGACGACCGGCATGTCGGCGCCGCCGATCGGGACAATGATCAGGATGCCGATCAGCAGGGAGAGAAGAACGATCAGCCAGAACAGCAGCGCCGATCCGCCCGACTGAATGAAGCTGTAGACAACGAAGATCAGGATCAGGCCGAGCGCCGCATTGATGAGATGGCGCGCCGGAAGAAGGATCGGTTTGCCGGACATGCGTCCCGATAGCTTGGCGAACGCAATCACGGAGCCCGTAAACGTGATGGCGCCGATGGCGACGCCGAGCGCCATTTCGAACAGGCTGCCGCCCTTGATGCCAAGCGCGGGGTTGGCGGGGTCGGCAAGAATTCCGAACGCCGACGGCGCGTAAAGGGCGCTGGCCGCGACGAACACGGCGGCAAGACCGACGAGCGAATGGAAGGCCGCGATCAGCTCGGGCATCATCGTCATCGGGATTTCGCGCGCCGTCTTGGCGCCGATGAAGCCGCCGATGCCGAGGCCGAGGCCGAGAACGATCAAGATCCAGGACGTCGCCGTCGGCGCCGCAAGGCCGAGTGTTGTCAGGATGGCGAGCGTCATGCCGATGATGCCGAACAGGTTGCCCTGCCGAGACGTCGCCGGACTCGACAAACCTCTAAGCGCCAGAATGAAGAGCACGCCCGCGGCGAGGTAGGATAATGCGGCGACGTTGGCGCTCATGACGGTATCCTTTGACGGCAGGGATTTTTGGAGTTCATGGCGGAGGTACGCATCAGTTCAGCGTCTCCGTGGTGCTCTCGGGAAATTTCTCGGCGACAAAATTTGGGTAGGCTTCGCGCAGAAGCATGACCTGTTGATCTTCGCTGACGCGCACGAGATACCAAGTTTCTCCGTCAAGCAGCGCCAGCGTGTGCGTCGAAACCTTGAAGCGCTGGCCTTCGACGTTGAGAGAAACCTTGGTCGGGATCAGCGCATAAGGATCGCCATTAGGCGTTTCCTTGAACGCTGCATGCTCCACGTCCATGCTGAAGTCCTCGAACGGGGCTTCCTGCATCGTCGACTTCAGCATGCGCGTCATCGTTTCACGGATCACGGCGGCGTTGATATTCGCCTTCTTGGCGAGGAGGTCAAAAATTCTCGGCGGGACGGTTTGCGAGATGCGGTCGATATTGGCGGACTTGATGGCGCCGTTGAAGTCGCTGACCGTTGTTGAAAGCGACGTCTTCTCCGCATCGCTCAGCGCGCGCGCGTGGCTTGCGCCAGCCAGCGCCAGCGTCAGGCTCAACGCCAGGGCGATGGCCGCGCCTAAAATCCGGAAAATCGAGCCGAGGCCGGTCATTTTTTCGGTGCGTCTTTCTTTTTGTACATCGAGAGCATCCGATTGGTGACGAGGAAGCCGCCGAAGATGTTCACGGAGGCCATCGTCAGCGCGAGAAACCCGAAGATCTTGGCCACCACGCTGTCGGCGGCCGTCAGAGATACACCGACCGCCAGCAGAGCTCCGACGACGATGACGGAGGAAATCGCGTTCGTGACGCTCATCAGCGGCGTGTGCAGCGCCGGGGTCACGGACCAGACGACGTAATAGCCGACGAAGATCGCGATGATGAAGACCATGAATTCGTAGACCGCAGGGCTGACCGGACCGCCACCCTCGGACGCGAAGGCCGCGGTCGGAAGCAACAGCGCCGCGATCAGCGCCGGCAGGAAAGTGCGTCCTGCGGGGGTTGGGTGAAGCGCCTCTAGAGATTTTCCCTTCGGCATTTTGACACTCCAAATGATCGTTCGAACGGCGTGTTTCGTATCGTTTAGGTCCCCCGCCCGCGCCCTCCCCGTAATGGCGAGGGGCGTGCAGCGGCGGCTCAAATTCTAGCTTGCCTGCGTCTGCAAATTGGGATGGACGATCTGGCCGCCCTTGGCGACCAGCGTGCCCTTGATCAGTTCGTCGTCCCAATTGACCGCCAGCGTCTTTTCCTTCTTGTCGAACATCGTCCCGTCGAGGAACGCGAGAAGGTTCTTGGCGTAGAGGCTCGAAGCGTTGACGGCGATGCTGCCCGCAAGGTTGAGGGGCGCGAAAATCCTGACGCCGTTCGGCGTCTCGATCGTCTTGCCGGGTTCCGTCAACTCGGTGTTGCCGCCGCGCTCGGCCGCGAGATCGACGATCACCGCGCCCGGCTTCATGCTCTCGATCATGGCACGCGAAATGAGCTTTGGGGCCGGGCGGCCGGGAATCAGCGCAGTTGTAACGACGAGATCCTGATTCTTGACGTGTTGCGCGACAAGCTCGGCCTGTTTGACCTGATACTCCGCGCTCATCGGCTTGGCGTAGCCTGCCGCTGTCTGGGCCTGCTTGAACTCGTCGTCCTCGACAGCGATGAATTTCGCGCCCAAGGACTGAACCTGCTCTTTGGTTGCGGGGCGAACGTCCGTCGCCGTCACCTGCGCACCGAGGCGGCGCGCCGTCGCGATCGCCTGCAGACCCGCGACGCCGACACCCATGATGAACGCCTTCGCGGCTGGAACGGTGCCAGCCGGAGTCATCATCATCGGCAGCGCCTGGCCGAACATCGCCGCACCGTCGATGACGGCCTTGTAGCCTGCGAGGTTTGCCTGGCTGGACAGCACGTCCATCGACTGGGCGCGCGTCGTTCTCGGCATGAATTCCATCGAGAAGACCGTGGCGCCGGTGCCGGCAAGCGCTGCAAGCGCCGCCCGGTCGCCGTAAGGGTCAATCATCGCGGCGACGATGGCGCCGGGCTTCAACGCGGCGACATCCTCAATGCTCGGCCGCCGGACGGCGAGGAGAATGTCGGCGCCGTGAAGCGCTTCCGAGCGAGTCACGGTCTCCGCGCCAGCGGCCCGATAAGCGTCATCGGAGAAGCGCGATCTCGCTCCAGCCCCCGATTCGATACGCACCTTGGCGCCAAGCGCGGTGAATTTCTTCACCGTATCGGGCGAAACCGCAATGCGTGGTTCGTCCGCCGATTCACTGGTGACAGCTATCGTGACCATGTCTCAGCCCAATTGAATTGAAGTGATGTGGCCGGAAGCCGGGATCAGAAAGGGCAGAACCCGTGAGAGCCTGCCCCGCATGAAGTCACTTGCGTGGCCTGTGGGGCCTCAGACCAAGAAGACTTTCATGCCGAGAAGTATGAGTGCCGCGAATATGATGCCAAATTTCGCAAACCGCAGGAAACCGGCATAGGTTTTCTGATGCTCTGAATAGTCCATGGCAGAGTGGCCGTTCGAATAATCGACACTCACGTTTCTTCTCCCCGGATGCGGATCAGTATTTTCTACCCAGGTAGGTACCTTAAGACTTCGCGTGCTTCAAGTAATTCAGCGGCTTGACTTTTGGTACATGAGGCAGTCCGCCCCGCGCCTTTCGGAGGAGAAGCGGTTGCACCGGCGGCCGCCGCAGCCGCCCCGGGGCTAAATCGCGACCTGGGTTCCGACCTCGACGACACGGTCGGTGGGGATTTGGAAATAGGTCGTGGCGTCCTCGGCGCTGGCGGCAAGGAGGATGAACAGGCGCTCCTGCCAGCGCGGCAATTCCGACTTCGGCGTCTTGCGCAAGGAGCGGCGCGACAGGAAGAACGAGGTTGCTCCGATATCGATGTTGCAATCCTTGCGGCGGGCGTGCTCGAGGATTTTCGGCACGCTCGGCGTTTCCATGAAGCCGTAGCGGGCAACGATACGGATGAAATGATCGGAAATGCGCTCGATCGTGATCCGTTCATGGCGCGCGACGCGCGGCGTTTCCACCGTGCGAATGGACAGCAGAATATTGCGTTCGTGCATGACGCGATTGTGCTTCAGGTTGTGCATCATGGACGTTGGGGCGGCATAGGGATCGCCGGTCAGGAATACCGCCGTTCCGGGTACACGGTGCGGAGGTTTGGCTTCGAGCTTGCGCACGAGCCAATCGAGATCGGCCTCGTTGCGCTTCGTCAGCTTAACCAGCAGTTTCGAACCCTTGACCCAACTGAACATGATGATCGCCAGCATCAAGGCGATGACGAGCGGCACCCAGCCGCCTTCAAACAGCTTGAGCACGTTGGCTGAGAAGAATGCCTGTTCGATCATCAGCAGCGGAATGACAACCAGGGCGACGCGCCATAGCGGCCATCGCCAGCACTTCCAGATCACGAAGAAGGCCATCAGCGTATCGATGACCATGGCGGCCGTAACCGAAACGCCATAAGCGGCCGCAAGATTGGACGATGTGCGGAACGCGAAGATTGCCAGCACGACGAAGACGAACAGCATCCAGTTGACGCGCGGAATATAGATCTGGCCCGCGATGCTCTCGGACGTGTGGCGGATTTCGAAGCGCGGAATGAGCCCGAGCTGGATGGCCTGGCGTGTCAGAGAAAACGCGCCGGTAATGACAGCCTGGCTGGCGATCACAGTCGCGAACGTCGAAAGGATCAGCATCGGGATCAGGGCGAACTGCGGATAGAGACGGTAAAACGGATTCTCGATGGCGTTCGCGTCGTTCATGACGAGCGCGCCCTGGCCGAAGTAGTTCAGGACCAGCGCCGGCATCACAAAATAGAGCCACGACACCGTGATCGGCCTGCGGCCGAAGTGGCCAAGGTCGGCGTAGAGCGCTTCGGCGCCGGTGCAGGCTAGAAACACAAGGCCCATGACGGTCAGCCCGAGCACGCCGTTGGAATAGACGAATTCGATGCCGTAAAGCGGGTTCAGAGCCAGAAGAACGTGCAGGTTGTCGGCGATGTGCATCAGGCCGCCAAGCGCCAGAACGGCGAACCAAACCACCATGATGGGGCCGAAAAACCGGGCAACCCTCGCCGTGCCGTGGGACTGCATCCAGAACAGCACCGTCAGCACGATCAGAGCCACCGGAATGACGGCGACCTCGAACTGCGGCGCGATGAGCCGCAAGCCTTCGACGGCCGAGAGGACCGAAATTGCAGGCGTGATGACCGCGTCGCCGTAAAAAAACGAGGCGCCGGCGATCCCGAGAGCCCCAAGCAAGGGAGCGCTGCGGCGGGCCACAGTCTGGCCGAGGGCCATCAAGGCGAACATGCCGCCCTCGCCCTTGTTGTCGGCACGCAGCAGCAGGAGCACGTACTTGATCGTCACGACCAAGGTCATGCTCCAGAAGATCAGCGACAACACGCCGAGCGTCGCCTCCGCTACAGTAGCGTGGTGCGATGCCGCCGTGATCGCTTCCTTGAAGGCGTAAAGCGGACTCGTACCGATGTCGCCAAAGACGACGCCGACGGAGCCTAAAGCCAGAGCCCAGAAGTTTTTATCGTCGTGCCCCTCTGCCGCACCGAAGTCCGCGGCGGGGAGAGAGGCTTGCGGTTGTGCCATTCAGGCGCCTCAACCTGTGGAAAAGCTGCGATGCAGCAAAGTGGCGGGGGTCTACTCCGACAGGGTGGGAATGGGAAGCAACAAAATCGACCGCCCCCCGCCTGCGACAGGTTGACAATGCGCCGGGCGCCGGATTCGTTTCCCGGCGCTTTCGTAATTTCCCGCCAGCGTGCCCAATATGCACTCACGCCATGGTTTCAAGCTCGTCAATCATCCCCTCGATGACTTTCAGCCCCTTGTTCCAGAATTCAGGATCGCGGGCGTCCAGGCCGAACGGGGCGAGCAACTCGGAATGGTGCTTCGATCCTCCGGCTTTCAGCAGGTCGAAGTATTTCGCGACAAAGCCCGGATGGGCTTCCGCGTAGAGGCCGTAAAGCGAGTTCACGAGGCAGTCGCCGAAGGCATAGGCGTAAACGTAGAACGGCGAGTGGATGAAGTGCGGAACGTAGGTCCAGAACACTTCGTATCCGGGCTTGAGATCAATCGCCGGCCCTAGGCTTTCAGCCTGGACTTCGAGCCAGATGGCGTTGATCCGGTCGGACGTCAGCTCGCCTTGCCGCCGCTCCTCGTGGACTTTGCGCTCGAACGTGTAGAACGCGACCTGGCGCACGACCGTATTGATCATGTCCTCGACCTTGCCCGCGATCATCGCCTTGCGTTCGCGCTTGTCCTTCGTGTCGGCGAGGATGGCCTTGAACGTCAGCATCTCGCCGAAGACGGATGCCGTTTCGGCGAGCGTCAGCGGCGTCGGAGCGAGAAGCGGGCCCTGGGCGCGCGCCAGCCACTGATGCACGCCATGGCCGAGCTCGTGCGCCAGCGTCATCACATCACGCGGTTTGCCGAGGTAGTTCATCATCACGTAGGGATGGACCGACGGCACGGTCGAGGCGGAAAAAGCGCCCGGCGCCTTGCCCGGTTTCACCGCCGCGTCGATCCAGTTCTTGTCGAAAAACTGCTTGGCGATCGTCGCCATTTCAGGCGCGAAATTGCCGTAGGCTTTGAGGACAATCTTCTCGGCTTCCGCCCAGCCGATCGTGCGCTCGGGCTTGTCGGGCAACGGTGCGTTGCGATCCCACGACGCCAGCTTCTTCTTGCCGAGCCACTTGGCCTTCATCGCGTAATAGCGATGCGAAAGCTGCGGATAGGCGGCGCGGACACTTGCAACCAGCGCGTCGACGACAGGGGCCTCGACCCGGTTCGCGAGGTTGCGGCTGTCGGCGACATCCTTGAAGCTGCGCCAGCGGTCGGAAATTTCCTTGTCCTTTGCCAGCGTGTTGGTGATCAGCGTGAACAGCGGCAGATTGGCCTTGAAAACCTTGCTCAAGGCTTCGGAGGCGGCCTTGCGCTTCTTTTCATCGGGGCTCGACAGGAAATTCAGCGTCAGCTCGAGCGTCAGCGGTGTTTTTTCGCCTTTGACCTCGAACTTCAGCGCGGACATCGTCTCGTCGAACAGACGGTTCCAGGCGCCGCGGCTCGTCTGCGATTTCTCCGTGAAAAGCCGTTCGATCTGTTCATCGAGCTGATGCGGCTTTTCCTTGCGAAGGTCTTCGAGCCACGGCTTGTAGCGCTTCAAGTCCTTGTGCTTGACCGCCGCGTCGATCGTCGCGTCGTCGATCTGGTTCAGCTCAAGCTCGAAGAAAATCAGGTCCGTGTAGAGTTTCGTCAACGCTTCGGAGACGTCGCCGTTGAACTTGGCGCGCACCGGATCGGTCTGATTGAGCACGTAGTAAAGACCCGAATACGATCCGAGCTTGCCGACCAGATCCGACAGCTTTTCATAGTCCTTGATCGCACCCGCGAGCTTGCCGCCGTCCTTAGCGAGGTCGCCGAGACGGCCTTGATATGCCGTCTTGATGCGCGCCGCTTCCTTCGCCGCAGCCTTGAGATCGCGCTGAACCTCCGGCGCGTCGGGCGCCTTGTAAAGATCGCTCAAGTCCCATTCCGGCATCGCGCCAAGCCGCGGCGCTTTCGTCGAGCGGCTGGATACGGCTCGCGGCGCGGACGTCGATTTGCGGGAAGGTTCGCGGCCCATGGAATTCCTTTCGGGGGACTTGGTGGTGGCTGGGAGGGTGAGTGGCTGGGAGCGTTATCACACCCGCAGCGAAACAAATTTGGCGATCGGCCGGCGAGCGCGCAAGGCCTTGCTGACCGCCATCCCCGTCCGCGAAGCCACACGCCCGACGGATTAGCAGCCGGAGTGCCAACTTTTCATGGTGTTTTAACTCGCTCAAAAAATGCAGCACGCGGAAACGATCCATTTACTCAAATACGTCACTCTCGCCCCTGTTGCGTTATTTGCCGGTCACCGAATGTCAGAAGCTGGGTCAATCCCGGCTCGGCGCCAGGGGGAGACGGCGCCCAGTGTCAGTAAATGTAAAGTTGCGTGCCCCATGTCCAAGCGTGTTCTGATCGTTGATGACGATCCTGCCCAACGGCGTATTCTCGAAGAGACGGTCAAGCGTTTCGGCTTCGAAACCAAGACGTGCGGTTCGGGCGAACAGGCCCTGCAAATTCTCGAATCCCAGGATCGCGACCCCATCGCGCTGGTGATCCTTGATCTCGTCATGCCCGGCGTCGACGGCATGGCCGTCCTCGAGCGTGTCGGTCACGCACAGGGGATGCCGCCGATCATCGTGCAGACCGCGCACGGCTCCATCGAGACGGCGATCAACGCGATGCGGCGCGGCGCGGTCGACTTCGTCGTCAAACCGGCGTCGCCGGAGCGGCTCGAAGTTTCGATCAAGAGCGCGCTGAAAATTGAAGCCCTGGCGGGCGAAATCAACCGTATCAAGAAGAAGGTCGAAGGCACGCTGACGTTCAGCGACCTCGTCATGCGCGGCGACACGATGAAACGCGTCATCTCGCTCGGCAAGCGCGCGGCCGCATCGACCATTCCGGTTCTCATCGAAGGCGAAAGCGGTGTCGGCAAGGAATTGATCGCACGCGCCATCCAGGGCGAGAGCGATCGCGTGGGCCGTCCGTTCATCACCGTCAACTGCGGCGCGATCCCCGAGAACCTCGTCGAAAGCATCCTCTTCGGGCATGAAAAGGGTGCGTTCACCGGAGCCGTCGACAAGCGGATCGGCAAATTCCAGGAAGCCGACGGCGGAACGCTGTTCCTCGACGAAGTCGGCGAACTCCCCCTCGACGCGCAGGTGAAGCTGCTGCGCGCGCTGCAGGAAGGCGAGATCGATCCCGTCGGGTCGAAGAAGCCCGTGAAGGTCAACTTCCGGCTGATCTCGGCGACGAACCGCGACATGATCCAGCAGGTCAAAGACGGCAAGTTCCGCGAAGACCTTTATTACCGGCTGAACGTGTTCCCGATCTTCGTGCCGCCGCTGCGCGAACGCATCGATGACGTGCCGGAGCTGGCGCGGCATTTCGCGGCCCGGTTCGCTGCCGAAGAAGGCAAGCGCGTCGCTGCGATTTCCGAGCGCGCCATGTCGCTGCTGCAGGCCTACTCGTGGCCGGGCAACGTGCGTCAGCTCGAGAATACGATTTTCCGCGCCGTCGTGCTTGCGGATGGGCCGGAGTTGACGGTCGCGGAGTTCCCGCAGATCGCCGCTCATGTCGACGGTTTCGAGACGGAAATTCCGGCGGCGCCCGCAACGGTTCAGAAGCAACCCGCCTACACGGGACCAGCGCTCATCGGTGCGGAGAATACGGTTCCCCATACGGTTGAAATGAAATCGCCGTCATCGGGCAGTTCGCTCGGCATTCAGGCGGTCGCAGAGGACGGAGAGATCCGTTCGCTCGAAGCGATCGAGGCCGACATGATCCGCTTGGCGCTCGGACGTTATCGCGGACACATGACCGAAGTCGCCAAGAGGTTGAACATCGGCCGCTCGACGCTTTACCGGAAAATGCAGGAATACGGCCTCGAGCCGAGGCCGAACTGAGGTTTCCGTCCGCGTAACTGCGGACGGGACTGCATGTGCGCGGGTCCGGTGGGACGGCCGCGCGCAACCGGAGCGCATCCGTGCCACCACCATACCTCCGTCGGCTCGACATCACGCTTGTCGAACCCAAGCGAGTGCGAACCCCCCTGTCGCCCTCGACGCAAAAGCCTCGGCTGCATCCGGGGCTTTTGCATTTTCTGGCGACGCGGAAGCGGCAACACTTTCGCCATAGCTTCATGCAATACAGTTATCCGGCCATCGGGCTGGTCAGGCAGAATGCCGGCGGCTATCAGTGAACTTCGCAGGCTCCGACGGGTGGAAGGTAAAATTCGTAATGCGGGTGTCGTGTCTCGTTGCAGTCGGCCTGTTGCTGGGCTGCGGTTCTGTTTCGACCGTGTACGCGGCAAACACCGAAGAAAGCTCGGAAGGTTCGCCCACTGCGCGCGGCGACACCGAAACCGCGATGCGGCCGCAATCCGCGCCGACGGAGGCGCCTTCAGCCAATGCCACAGCCGAACCGGTCAAGCCCGACGAACCTGCTCCTTCCGTAGCCGCATCCGATCATCTCGTTTATCCGCAGGTCGGGCGCTACCTGGACGCGAATAAGAAGAAGCTGTTCGCCAATATCGATGGCGGCGATCGTGAGGCGCTGACGCAATTTTATGCGGCGCGCATGGGCGCGGCGCTGTGGGTCGACAAGAGCGGATATACTCCAGACGCTCAAAGCCTGATGACGACTCTTCGCGATGCGGACAACTGGGGGCTGCGCTCTCAAGACTATAAAATTCCCGACCTCAAGGCAGCGGCGGACGGCGGCTACAGCCTCGACGATCTAACGGACGCCGAGACGCGGCTATCGCTCAGCGCGCTGGCCTATGCGCGCGATGCGCGTGGCGGCCGGATCATCAACCCGCCCGAGCAGCTTTCGGCCTATCTCGATCGCAAGCCGCAGCTGATCGCGCCGCGAACGGTCATCGAGGCGCTGGCCTCGGCGACGGACAAGGGCGCTTATCTCAAATCGCTGCAACCGCAGCACAAGCAGTTCGAATTGCTGCGTCAGAAGCTTCTGGCCCTCCGATCTGGCGGCAACGGCGAAACGGTAAAAATTCCGGATGGCGCGAACATCGCGCCCGGTAAAAGCAGTCCGCAGATCGTGCTGATCCGGAAGGCTCTGAAGGTTGCGCCGCCGCCGGCCAATGCCGATGGCAAGCCCGTCGATGAAAGCTATTTCGACGACGAGCTGGCGCGCGCGGTCAAAGCCTACAAGATCGAGAAGGGCATCGAGCCTGCGACGCCAACGATCACGACGGCGCTTCGCCGTTCGTTGAACGGCGGCGACGGTATCATCGAAGCAAAGCTGCTCGCCAATATGGAAGAGTGGCGCTGGATGCCGGACGACCTCGGCGACTTCTACGTCACGGTCAACATTCCCGACTTCAAAGTCCGCGTCGTCAAAAATGGCGAAGTGGTCTTCGATGAGCGCATCGTCACCGGCAGCGTCAACCGGCAAACGCCGATCTTCTCCGATATGATGCGCACCATCGTTTTCCAGCCGCGCTGGAACGTGCCGGATTCGATCAAGGTCAAGGAATTGCTGCCTGGCCTCCGGGCCGGTGGCGATCCGCTTCGCCGCCAGGGTCTGGTGATGGAACGCAACGGCCGCCGCATCAGTGCGACGAGCATCAATTGGTATCGGAGCGATATCCGGAACTTCCACGTCTATCAGCCGCCGAGCGGCGGAAACGCGCTTGGCGTCGTAAAATTCCTGTTCCCGAATGCGCACGCCGTTTACCTGCACGACACACCGAGCAAGGGGCTGTTCAACGAGAGCGTCCGGGCGTTCAGCCACGGCTGCATGCGTGTGCGCAATCCGCTGCAGCTTGCGGAGGTCGTCCTGGCTCAGGACAAAGGCTGGGATAAAAGCGCGGTCAACGAACTCGTCACTAAGGGGCCGGAAGAAAACGAAATCGCGCTCGACCGGCCGATCCCCGTCCACATCACCTATTTCACCGCGCGCGCCGGCGATGATGGTGCGATCGAGAGTTTCGGCGACATCTACGGCCACGAAAAGCGCATCACGCTGGCGCTCGCAGGCAAGTGGAATCAGATCGACGTCACCAAGGAACCGAAGGTCACGCCGGACGATATCGGCTTCGACGAATACGCCGACAGCCGGCGGCGCAATGACGATGACTGGTTCGGCATGAGTGACAACGACGACCGCGACCGCCGCAAGCGCGGTAAAAAGTACGACGGCGGGCTCAATAACTTCTTCCAGAAGGTCCTCGGCGGCCTCTGAGTACGCCACATCATCCGCTCACTGACGGGGCTATCCGACTGTTCGGCTAGCCCCTTTTTGCGCGGGCGAGCACCCCCGCCCTTTTGTCGCCCCTTCCCGGTCGTTAGATGCGTGCGCCGGATAGTTACCGGGTCTTAAGGGTTTTGGGGTTAACCCATTGGGAGCCGAGCATTGTCGGCCCCAGTCGGGCTCGGGGGTTTTGCGTAGGGACGGGGGAATTTCGTGGCTCTTCGCCGCACAGGCGTCGTTTTAGGTTTTGCTGCGCTGGCCGCGGCCACGTTCCTGCATGCCGATAACATCACGGCTGCCGGGCCAGCCAACGAGCGCACGATCTCGTTTTATCACATCCATACGCACGAACGCCTGACGGTTACGTACAAGCGTGGCACGCAATACGATCCCGAGGCCCTGAAGCAGATCAACTGGATCATGCGCGACTGGCGCAAGAACGAGGTCAAGGAGATTTCTCCGGCGACCATCGATCTTGCCTGGGAGATGCACGAGGAACTCGGCTCCAAGGAGCCGATCAATATCATTTGCGGCTATCGCTCGTCGGGTACGAACGAGATGCTGCGGCAGACGCGCGGCGGGCAGGCCAAGGCGAGCCAGCACATCACCGGCAAAGCCATCGACATCACCTTCCCCGACGTTCCGCTCAAAAGAATGCGCTACTCGGCGTTGATCCGCGAACGCGGCGGCGTCGGCTATTATCCGACGTCCGGCATTCCGTTCGTCCACGTCGATACCGCGAACGTCCGGATGTGGCCGAGGATGCCGCGCTATGAGCTGGCGCTGCTATTTCCGAACGGGCGTTCGAAATACGTGCCGACCGACGGGCGTCCGATCACGCCGGGCGACGTGCAAGCCGCGCAGAGCAAGAATCGTGAGCTTGCCGTCCAAGTTGCGGATTTCTTTCGTGCGCGATTGACGCCCGGCTCGCGCACAATGGTCGCCTCGGCGGAATTCGGAACCGGCAGCAAGCGTCTCTCGGTCGTCGCCTCTCTCGGCGGCGGCTCGACACGGCGCAGCGTCAATCTGACGACGGAGCCTGATCCGGCGATCAAAGATCCGAAGCCATTCGCCCCGGCGCGGGTCGCGTCTCTGTCTCCCGCCGTCATCGGCGAGGGCGCCCCGCATCTCGTGTCGACACCGCGTGCCGTCGAGCGTCCGTCGCGCTTCACGCCGACGCCGTCGAAAGCCGACCGTTCGAAGCTCGATGCGCTGGTCATGGCGGCCGCGACGACGCCGATACCGGAACTGGTCGCGGGTCCGAAACCGGCCGTGCGTCCGCAAAAGGCACTGGCCGCCGCGGCATTGGCTGAATCCGGCCATGCGCCGAAAGCTCAGCCGACGGCGCGCGTCGCGAGCCTCGATCCGGCCGCCGCAGCCAGCGTTTCCGACATGAGTCCGGACAGCCTCGGCAACGGCTGGGCGGAAGCTCCGGCATTCGATGAGGATCATCCGGAAGAGCTGGCTTACAGGCCGTTTCCGCTGGCGCCGCTCCTGACCGACAATGCCGAAGCGCGCGATGCGCCGCTCGCGGACCTGCAGCGTCCGGACGTTGCGGCGACGCTTGACGCCCTCGATGACAGGGGCAGCATTCCTCCGATGAAGTTCCGGCCTGGCCAGCAGTTCGCCGAGGAAATGTGGGCGCAGCAGTTCCAGGGCAAGGCCGTACATGCCGAAGCGCTGATGGAGTTGGCGCAGCGTCCGCCGCCGTCAGGCATTGAGAGCCGCTCCGTACAGACCAGCGCGCGCTGATCCGGCTTTAAGGTCGCGTCGCGGGAATTCTGCCTGCTCAGGCCTGCATCGCCGAGGCGCCGCGTTTCAGCGAGGCTTGCCAGGCGACCGAGATCAGCTTCGATAGAGCCAGGAAATCTTCGCGTCTCGGGCTTGTGCGGCGCCAGGCAAGGCCGATCTCGCGCGACGGCTCCGGCTCGACGAAGCGCATGACTTTGATCTCACGATTGCGCCCTTCGACCCCGACGCAAATCTCCGGCAGCAGCGTGATCCCGAGACCGGCCGAGACCATCTCGACGATCGTCGACAGGCTCGACGCGCCAAACGTGTTGACGGCATCGACCTGCCTCAAGGTGCAATAAGTCAATGCCTGATCGCGGAGGCAGTGCCCTTCTTCGAGCAACAGCAGCCGATCGCCCTCGACCATGTCCTTGGTGGCCCGCACGCGGCCCGACAGTTTTTTCGATTTCGGAACCGCCAGCAAAAAGCGGTCGTCGAAGATCGACAATGTTTCGACGTCGGAATTCTTGATCGGCAGCGCCAGCAGCAGGACATCGAGCTTGCCTTCGACAAGCTCGTCGGTCAGCAGCTGGGTCTGCGTCTCCCGAACGTGGAGTTCGAGATTCGGGTATTTGTCTTTCAGCAGAGGCAACAGCGGCGGCAGCAGGTACGGCGCGACGGACGGGATGACGCCGAGACGTAGCACGCCGGAAAGAATGCCGCCGGTGTGCTGAGCGTAATCGATCAGATTGCGCACGTCATTGAGCAGCCGCTGGGCACGGTTGGCGATTTCCTCGCCCTTGGGGGTCAGCTTGATGCCGTTTCGCGTGCGCTCGACGAGGGAAATACCCAACGAGGCTTCGAGATCCTGGATCTGCATCGAGAGCGCGGGCTGGGTCACCGCGCACGCCTCCGCCGCCCGGCCGAAATGCTGCTCCCGCGCCAGGGCGTCAAAGTACCGTAACTGCTTCAGAGTAACGTGCGCCATCAGCTAGCCTAATGCCCAGAACAAGAAATTGCGATTTGTCCTTATCATAGACTGGGCCTACCTTGCCAGCAACGGATGCGCGGGTGAGGCTTCACTTTTCCGAGCGCAACCGCTGAATGGCAGTCGCGAGGCTGTCTCTGCCAGCGCCGCCTGACCCTATCGCCGAATGGGGACAAGCGGCGCTGCTTTTGTTCAGAGCGTCGATCAAGCAAAAGATCGAGCCGCAGCGACGAATGCCGTGCGGCCCTTTCAATCTTCTTATTTGATGCGGGCTTTTTAGGCTGGCTGGGGCGTTCCGCCCTGGCGGAGCCTTTATTCGGCGGCGATCATCGTGTCGACGACGTGCTCCGCCGGAGCCTGGTCGAGCATGCCCAGCGCATGCATGTAGACTTCCAGGATGCTTTCTTCTTCCTGGCGCTCCTGGTTGGATTTCTTGCGCAGGCGCACGATCTGGCGAAGCGCCTTGACGTCGAAGCCGACAGCCTTCGCCTCCGTGTACTTATCGCGGACGTCGCTTGCGATCTGCTTCTTTTCCTCTTCGAGGCGTTCGATCTGCTCGACGAACTGCCGCAATTGATTTTGCGCCGATGCCTGAAGCGTACTCATGAAGGCTCCTTGCTGATTTCAAGCTTTGCCGGACGCTATCGGCGCGGGCCGGATGCAGCAAGGCGAGAAGCGAAGCAATCCATAGGGATATGTCAGAGGATGCACTTGACGTCGTGAATGCCGCGCACCGACTCAGTCGCCGGGCGTGTGTGCATGTCGTGGATGGCCGCCTGCGCGGCCATGCCGTGTGGGCATGCGTTCAGAGCCTTGGCATAAGCGCGCGCAAAGTTTTGCTCGCGCGCCATGACGTATGTAGGGAAAGTATCGAACCAATAACCGTGGCGACGACGGGACTATGATCCGCTTCCTATTACCGTCACGGCGACGCAGGCGGCCGTCTCCGGCAAGCAAGCCGACGATGCGCGGATCGCAGCGTGGATGGCCGCCTCCGCGGCCATGACGTGAATTATGTCTTTGATGATGTAGCCCATGCGCGGTTGCCTGATAAGTCATCAACGAATGACATCCCAGCGACTGGACTGATCCTTGGTTTCTTACGTCGTTTCAGCCGAACGCCGCGCCTCGGCAATCAACAGCTCCCGGGCCGAGTTTTGATTGCAGCGCAAGACCTTCGCAGACCAAGCACCGATCCCCCGCCGTCACGGCCGCGCAGGCGGCCGTCTCCGGCAAGCAAGCCGACGATGCGCGGATCGCAGCGTGGATGGCCGCCTGTGCGGCCATGACGTGAGGATATGCGTTCAGAACCTTGGCATAAGTGCGCGCAAAGTTTTGTTCGCGCGCCATGACGGCGATAGCTGGCGCGACTAAATCCCGTCGATGCCGCGATTTGCTGGTTCGACATTTCCCACATTCGTCATGGCCGCGCAGGCGGCCATCCACGCGACGTCAGGCAGTGGGACGCGGACTTGGATAGGCTAATGCCCGTGCGGGTGAGATTTTGCGAGGGCCGCCTGCTGCTCGGCGGTCGCTTCCTTCTGATACTTGGCCTGCCACTCGCGATACGGCATGCCGTAGACGATCTCGCGCGCTTCGTCCTTCGATAGCGCGAGGCCCTTGGCCGACGCCGCTTCGGCCATCCAATTCGACAGGCAATTGCGGCAAAATCCGGCGAGATTCATCAGGTCGATGTTCTGGACGTCGGTTCGCTCGCGGAGATGTTCAACGAGCCGCCTGAAGGCCGCCGCCTCCAACTCGAGCGTCGTCTGAGCATCGAAAGACTTCATCATGATCTCCTAGTGAACGTCCCGGACCAACCGGTCCTACCCAGCAAGATAGGCCGGAATTGGCCTGAGGCACAGGCTCGGCGCGCCTTCTATAAGCCTGCGGCCGATGATGCCTTGACGGGGGGAAGGCGATTGCGCAAATCACACCGATAACAAAGTACCAATGGCTGGGGATGGATATGGCAGACGGAACGAACGGCAGCGTTCGCCAGACACTCGGCGCGCTGTTTGAGGCCGCCTACACCACCGCGCATCCCTCCACGTGCCTTCCTCCGCACCTGCCGCCGGTGCCACCGGGCGGGCGCATCATCGTCATCGGCGGCGGCAAGGGCTCTGCGGCTATGGCGGTCGCGGCCGAAGAGCATTACGTCGCCGCCGGAGCCGCTGACGGCATTTCGGGGCTCATCTCGACGCGCCATGGGTTCGGGGTGCCGACGAAGATCATCAAGATCCTGGAGGCCGGGCATCCGGTGCCGGATGCGAACTCGGTCGTTGGGGCACAGAAGGCTATTGAACTCGCGAAGAGCGCCGGACCAAACGATCTCGTTCTGTGCCTGCTCTCGGGCGGGGCGTCGGCGATTTGGGCGGCGCCGGTTCCGGGCGTCAGCTTCGAAGCCAAGCAAGCGCTGACCAAGCAGCTTTTGAAATCGGGCGCGCCGATCTCGGAAATGAATTGCGTCCGGAAGCATATCTCGCAGATCAAGGGCGGCAAGCTCGCGGCGGCTGTCTATCCGGCGAAGCTCCTCACGCTCGCCATCTCGGACGTGCCCGGCGACAATCCGGATGAAATCGGATCGGGGCCGACCGTCGCCGATCGCTCGACGCTCGCCGACGCGCGCGCCGTACTTGCCAAATGGAAGATTACGCCCGATCCCGAGATCGCGCGCGCCCTGGACGATCCGCAAAACGAGACGCTCAAGGCGGGCGATCCAAGGCTTGCGAATTCCAGCTACGCCATCGTCGCCGCGCCGAAAGCCTCGCTCGAGACAGCCGGGCGCATCGCCAGCGATCTCGGCTACCGCGTCGTCATTCTCGGCGACGATCTCGAAGGCGAAGCGCGGGAGGTTGCGCGCAAGCACTCCGAGATGGCGCTCGACGCCAAGCGCCGCGGCGAGAAGATCGCCATCATGTCGGGCGGTGAACTGACTGTCACGGTGCGCGGCAACGGCTCGGGCGGACCGAACCAAGAGTACGCTCTCGGGCTTGCGATCGCACTCAATGGCGAGCCTGGAATTTCCGGGCTTGCCGGTGATACCGACGGCATCGACGGCGGCGGGGGCAATGCCGGCGATCCCGCGGGGGCGATGGTCTTCGCCGATACCCTTGCGCGGGCAGAAGCTTTCAACCTCAATGCTGCCAGAATGCTTGAGAACAACGACTCCACGGGCTTCTTCCGCCCTATTGGCGACCTCATCCTGTGCGGACCTACGCAGACCAACGTCAACGATTTCCGGGTCATTCTCGTCGATCCGTAGGCGAGGTCGTCATCGGCGCGTCGCCAGGCGCATCCGAAACGTACCCGATGCAGACGGAGGGCAAACTTGCCGCCATATTTCATTTCGCGCGCCGCCATGCATCCTCTGGCGCTGTCGCTCGGTCTCCTTCTCTCGGTTAATGTCGCGCATGCCGACCTGAAGTTATGCAATATCACGTCGAGCCGAGTTGGTGTTGCAATCGGCTATCAGGACAAAACCGGCTGGGCGACCGAAGGCTGGTGGAACATCGCCTCGCAGACGTGCGAAACACTGCTCAAGGGTGCGCTGCCAAGCCGCTATGTTTACGTTCACGCCCTCGACTACGATCGCGGCGGCGAATGGGGCGGCAAGAACGATATGTGCACCAGTGAAAAGTCGTTCGCCATCCGGGGGGTTCAGGATTGCGAAAAACGCGGATATAAGCGCACGGGATTTTTTGAAGTTGATACCGGCGAGGCGAAGGAATGGACCATCCGCCTCACTGATCCGGGGCAAGGAAAAGCGGAAAAATGAGACGTAACCGGCGGGTCAAGATCGTTGCAACGCTTGGCCCCGCATCTGCCGCTCCGGAGATGGTGGAACGTCTTTTCATCGCGGGCGTCGACGTTTTCCGGATCAATATGAGCCACTCGTCGCACGATGGCTCAAAGGCGCTTTACAATACCGTTCGCGCATGCGCGGCGCGCCACCGCCATCCGATCGGCATCCTCGCCGACCTGCAAGGCCCCAAGTTCCGCATCGGAAATTTCGAGACCGGGCGCGTGCAGGTCAAATCCGGCTCGATCTTTAAATTCGATCTCGATGAGACGCTCGGCAACAACGAGCGCGTTTACCTGCCGCATACGCAGATTTTTGACGCCATCAAGCCGGGGCACATGCTGGTGCTGGACGACGGCAAACTGCGGATGCGCGTCGTCGAAGCGTCAAAAGTCCAGATCCGCGCGGAAGTCACTACGGGCGGCATGCTGGCGAGCCGCAAGGGCATCTCGATGCCCGATACGCTCCTGCCGATCAGCCCGTTGACCGAGAAAGACAAAGCCGACTTGGCTCATGCCTTGAAGCTCGGCGTCGACTGGGTGGCGCTGTCGTTCGTGCAGCGCGCCGAGGACATTCAGGAAGTCCGCAATCTCATCGGTACGCGGGCCGCGATCCTGTCGAAGATCGAGAAGCCGTCGGCGGTTGCCGATCTTGAAAATGTCATTGCGGCATCCGACGCCATCATGGTGGCGCGCGGCGACCTTGGCGTTGAAATGCCGGTCGAGCGCGTGCCGGGCATCCAGAAAAAGATGACGCGCATGGCGCGCGCCGCAGGCAAGCCCGTCATCATCGCGACGCAGATGCTCGAGAGCATGATCTCGTCGCCGATGCCGACGCGCGCTGAAGTTTCCGATGTCGCCAACGCCGTGTTCGACGGCGCCGACGCGATCATGCTGTCGGCGGAGAGCGCGGTCGGCCAATATCCGGTCGAAGCGATCCAGATGATGGACAAGATCGCCATCGAGGTCGAGCACGACCCAATTTACGAGCCGATGCTTTATGCGACGCAGACCGAGCCGCAGCCGACCGGCGCCGACGCCATCGCCGCCGCCGCCTCGGCGATCGCCGATACGGTGCAGCTCGGCGCCATCGTCTGCTACACGGCGACGGGTTCGACGGTCTTGCGCGTGACGCGTGAGCGGCCGGGCATTCCGGTCATCGGGCTGACGCCGATCGAGTCGACGGCGCGGCGTCTGTCGCTCGTCTGGGGCGTGCAAACGATCCTCACCGGCGACCCCGAGAACCTTTCGCACATGGTGCGTAAAGCGTGCCGCATCGCGTTCGAGGAAGGCCTGGTGAAGGCGCGCGAGGGCGTGCTCATCACGGCGGGCATTCCGCTCGGCAGCCCGGGCGCGACGAACATGATCCGCATCGCGTTCGTGGACGAATCCGGTGCGCCGATCGCGGAAGAAGTGTGAGCCTCGCTCCGCCTCACGTCGATAAATCCAAACATCTATCTCACGTCATGGCCGCGAAGGCGGCCATCCACGCCGTGAGCAGCGTATCGACGGCTTACTTGCCGGAGACGGCCGCCTCCGCGGCCGTGACGGGGGAGGAGGCGGCATGTCTGTTGACCACGCAAAAGTTGGGCTTCGATTGCGCCTCAGGCTAATCGTTCGCAGAATTTCCGGCCTTCAACGCGGGCGTTCTTGATTGGCATTACCGACCCTTCTGCGTCGAACCTGTCGGCAAACGCATAATTCACGTCATGGCCGCGAAGGCGGCCATCCACGCTGCGATCCGCGCATCGTCGGCTTGCCTGCCGGAAACGGCCGCCACGGTGGGGGGCGCATTGCCGACTCGCCTGCGTCGAGCCGACCAGGAGTGCCATCGGCGCGCTCGGCAAAGGATGACGGCGGCCTAATGCGGGTCCTCCGTCAAACGATCAGATGCCCTGGCCTTCGACGGCTTTCTTGAGTTCGTCGCGGGACGTTTGGGCGCCCTCGATGTTCGGGTGGATTTTCAATAGCTGATCGTAGGCTTCGAGCGCGGCTTTCTTCTCGCCCATCTGCATCAGGATCTTCGCCATACCGTCCAGCGCCCGGAAATGGTTCGGATCGAGCGCCAGAGCACGGCGCAAATCTCCCAGCGCCGCCGGATAATTATTGAGTCGGTATTCAATATAGGCGCGATGGCTCCAGGCCTCGGCGTAGTCGGGCGCCAGATCGACCGCCGCGTCGAGCAGCGGCATTGCCTTGTCGTTCTCGTTCTTCGCGGAGAACAGCTCGGCGCGATCGATCAGCAGGTTGACCGTATCGCCGCCAGAGAGCCGCCAGAGCCGCTCGATGGAGGCACCGATCTCGCCGCCAAGCTGATGGTCATCGGTCGTCGCCAGGAACGCGTAGAGATTGCTGAGGGTCTTGAAGGCTTCCTCCGGCGACTTCGGCCAAGGCAAGCCCATCATGCCCGGATCGCCGCGCTCAGCCGTTCTCGGCGCTGGAGCGGTTGGCGGTGGGGACTCGCGCTTCGGTGGCACTGATGGCGGCGGTGCCGGGACTTGCCGTTCGGGAAACGGCTGAGTTTTCAGAAGCTCGTCGTCTGCTGCCGCAGGCGCGGCAGCCGCAGCTATGGCTAGTCCGACGACAAGAATGCGCGCGCGAGCTATCATTCCCCGACCCTAGCGAGCGGCGGGGAAGCGGTCAAAAAGAGTCTCGTGAATTCGCAGTAACGTCCAGGGGCGCCAAACGGGCATCAGCCCTGGCGCGCCTTGAACCTGCGATGCGTCTTGTTGATCACGTAGACGCGACCCTTGCGACGGACGACGCGATTATCGCGGTGTCGCGAACGAAGGGATTTCAAAGAATTTCTAACTTTCATAACGACACCGGTTAAAGGATGGTGGGCACTACAGGGATCGAACCTGTGACCCCTACCATGTCAAGGTAGTGCTCTACCGCTGAGCTAAGTGCCCGAAGAAGCGAGCTTCTAGGGGGATTGATCCCTGTTGGTCAAGCCCTGACCGAGGGGTTTCTTGAATTATGCCGGAGTTGCCGCATGGGATCATGCCGCAAGCAGGCGATCCACCTCACGCACAAGGTCCTTGAGGTGGAATGGTTTTGACAGGACACGGGCCTCTTTCGGCGGCTGGTTCTCGCTATTGAGCACCACCGCGGCAAAACCCGTTATGAACATAATCTTGAGGTCGGGATCGATCTCGCTGGCGCGACGGGCAAGCTCGATGCCGTCCATCTTCGGCATCACGATATCCGTGAGCAGAAGCGTAAACGGCTCGCGCTTCAAACGCTCATAAGCCTCTTCGCCGTTTTCGAAGGCGACGACGTCGTAATTCGCTTTTTCCAGCGCTTTAACGAGAAAGCCGCGCATCGAATCGTCATCCTCCGCAAGCAGGATGCGGCGCAGCGGCAGACTTGATGGCTTAACAGGCATGGGAACTCTGAATTGAAGCGGAACTTGAACGTAACCGATACTGCACAGTCCGTCTGGCGCAAACTTGGCCCCAGTTTGGTAAACGTTGCATGAAATTGTGGAGAGTTGCAGCGAAGTCGCGCTTCGAGAACTTCTCCAGGCATTCGGCGTTATCTCCCGCCGGCTAGCTTAAGTCACGCATGGACTTCCCCGCTACTCGTTGGCAGAGTGTCAAATCTTTCGTCGCCAATTTGTCGCGGAAGCAATCGAAGGCATCCTATCCCGAATGTCCGAAGCCCACCTTCACAGCGTGCCGTCCGCCTTCTTTCCATCCTTCGATGTTCTTTCGCCGCGTCTGCAAACTGCGCCTTTCGTTTTTTCGTCGCCGCATTCGGGCAGGCTTTATCCGCCGGAATTTCTAGCGATTTCACGGCTCGATCCGAAAACGCTGAGGCGATCGGAGGATTGCCTCGTCGATAAGCTGTTCGAGCCTGTCGCCGCGATGGGCGCGCCGCTGATCAGCGCCCGGTTTCCGCGCGCATATCTCGATCTCAACCGCGAACCCTATGAGATCGATCCGGAACTTGTCGAAGACGACGTGCCCGCGCATGCCAACACGCAATCCGTTCGCGTGGCGGGCGGACTTGGAACGGTGGCGCGGATCGTCGCTGATGGAGAAGACATTTATCCCAGCCGGCTGAGCCTCGACAGCGTGCTCTCGCGAATCGAGCAGCTCTATTTTCCGTTCCATGCCGAACTCTCGCGGCTCATTGCCCAGACGAGCGAAATGTTTGGCTACGCGGTCCTGATCGACTGCCACTCGATGCCGTCGGCGGCGATGGCGCCGGGCGGGGCGCTCCGGCCCGACATTGTGATCGGCGACCGGTTCGGAGCTTCATCCGACCCGCGGCTGACGCTGCTCGTCCGCGACGAGTTTCAGCGGCAAGGTTTCAAGGTGCAACTGAATCGTCCCTACGCGGGCGGCTACATCACCGAGCATCATGGTCGTCCGGCGCACGGCACGCATGCCATCCAGCTGGAGATCAATCGCGGGCTTTACATCAACGAAATGACGTTCGAGCCGAACAGCGGCTATGTCGCGCTCGCCAGCGCGCTCAAGGACATCGCGCAGCATCTCTTTGCGGAAGTGCCGGCTCTGCTCGATTTCCGCACTGCAGCAGAGTAACTGCCCTCGCCTCCTTATTAACCTTCCGAGACATGCCGGCTACCGGCGTCGGTGCGGCCAAGAAAAAAGGGCCGTCCGATACCGAACGGCCCAAGTCTAGGGAGGAAACGCCCAAGGAGGGCTGCGAAGCGCGAGCACAAGCTCACATATCGCACTGCACAAAATAACGATGCATTGCATTACAGACAATTGCGATTTATGCAGGTCTGAGAAGTGGAAAGCGCGGATCTCCCATAGCCTTATGGCGGTGCAATATGCCGCATAAAGAAAGGCCGTTCGTGAGAACGGCCCAAGTCTAGGGAGGAAACGCCCAAATTGGGCAGCGATCGCGAAAAGCGTGTTCACACAACCGCATCATAAAGATGATATGCTTCGGTGCCGCTCGCAATCTCTACGAGTATACCGATAGCGCATTCACAAATAGATGTATCTAGCGCGCCACAACTTAGGTTACTTGGATGTAACTATTTTAATATTGTACCTTGTTCTCAATAGATTTGCTCAAGTTGTACAATCAGAGGCAAGCAACTGAATTCACGGGGTGAGCGCGTGTCCGGGTCGTTACCCGCAGCAGATTTTCAAGCCATCGTGCGAGTGGCCCATGAACTGGCCGATATCTCCGGACCGGTGATCCTCAAGCACTTTCGCAAAGCCGTACCTGTGGAAAACAAGGCTGCGGGCGGCGCCTTCGATCCCGTCACGAAGGCCGACCGGGGCGCCGAAAAGGCGATCGTACAAGCTCTCGCGGCAAAAATGCCCAACGACGGGGTTGTCGGCGAGGAATTCGGCACGAAGCCCGGCACGAGCCCCTATCAGTGGGTGATTGATCCAATCGACGGGACGCGGTCTTTCATCATCGGATCGCCGCTGTGGGGCACTTTGATCGGCGTCCTCCGAGACGGAAAGCCGCTCTTCGGGCTGATGGACCAGCCGTTCACGGGCGAACGCTTCTGGTCCGGCGACCGCGCGTCGTATCATAGCGTCGGCGGCGGGCGGCCTCAGCGCCTCAAGACACGGGCGTGCGCGAGCCTCGAAGACGCGGTGCTGGCGTCAACACATCCGGATCTGTTCGAGGGCGACGATCAGGTTGCGGCGCTGAACAGCCTCAAGGCCGTTGCACGACTGACCCGATACGGCGGCGACTGCTACAATTACTGCCTGCTCGCGGCCGGGTTCATCGACATCGTGCTGGAAACCAATCTGAAGCCCTACGACATCGTCGCGCTCATTCCGATCATCGAACGGGCGGGCGGGCGCGTCACGACATGGACGGGCGGCGACGCGGCGAGCGGCGGCGACGCGGCGAGCGGCGGCGACGTCATCGCGTGCGGGGATGCCCGCCTGCACGAAGCCGTGCTGCGGCTGATCAACAAGGCTTAGACTTTTCAGTTTCAGGCTTTTTCTTCACGCTTTTTCAGGCGATGCGGCCGTGATGCCCATGTAAGCGTCGAAGGCCGCCCAGAAGCGCTGGCGCACGGAGTCCGTCTCTTGCAGGATTTCGTGGCGCGATCCCGGCATCAGGATCTGCGCACCAAACTTCAGGTCGACGGCGAAGTCTTCGATCGCCTGGGTGGAGACGACCTTGTCGGCTCCGGCAGCGAATAGCATCATTGGCACGCAGACATACTTCGGATATTCCGGCCGAAGCAGCATCGCCGTGCTTCTGAGCGCCGCTCTCAGCCAACCGACGGTCGGCGAACCGGTCGCGAGTTCCGGCGCGGCTTCGATGATCGCCTTGTTGCGCGACCAGCGCACATGGTCCGACGTCAGCCGGTTGGTTTCGAAATCCTTGAAGTCATCCGGCTCATCGCCTCCGCCCCGGACATACGTGCCCGCGAAGCCGAACAGGCACGCGACATTGGCATATATCCGCGCGACAGCGGGGCTGACGCCGAGCATATTTTCGTGAATCGCGATCATCGGCGCCATGAGGATCATGCGGGCGAAGGGACTCGCCTCGTCCTGCGCGCCGCGGAGCAGGATGTTGCCACCGAGCGAATGCCCCAGCCCGATCAACGGTTGCGGCAGCGCCGGCTTTACGATCTCGTCGATGAAGATCGCCAGATCGCGGTCGTATTCCGTGAAGGCGAGTACGTGGCCCTTGCGCGGGTTCGACAGGAGGCGCTCGGAGCCGCCCTGGCCACGGAGATCGAAGGTCGCGACGGCGAAACCGCGGCGGCGGAGGTCGGCGATCACTTCGAAATATTTTTCGATGAACTCGGCACGCCCTTGCACGATGCAGACGGTTCCGCGAACGGGGCCGCGCGTCGGCTCCCACAGCGCGTAACGCAGCTTCAGGCCGTCGTAGCCGTCAAATTCCGAAACCGTCGCGCCGCTCGGCACCGGATTGATCGAGAGTGATACGAGTTTCATGGCGCTCTCTGGCTTTCGGACGCATCGACGGCATTAACGAAGTCTAGCGTGCCCGGGCCATGCTTGGCAGCCCATCGTCAGACCTCTTGAAGTGGAATTTGGCCTTCCTACTTCTCTGTTGCGGTTGCCGCGAAGCGGGGCCGCAACGAAGAGCCGGACCCGATCCGGACGGCTCACATGTCGCTTCTCATGGAGGATATGTTCATGCGACACACTGAATTTGCTCCCTTCTATCGTTCCGCAATCGGTTTCGACCGCCTGTTCCAGATGCTGGACCAGTCGACGGGCTTCGATAGCGAATCGACTTATCCGCCGTACAATATCGAGCGGACCGGCGAAAATGCGTATCGCATCTCTCTCGCGGTCGCAGGTTTTTCGTCGGAGGAGCTGAAAATCGAAGTCAAGGAGCAGACGCTGTCTGTCTCCGGTGAGAAAGCCGCGGAGACCGAAGGCAAGACGTTCCTGCATCGTGGCATCGCGGCGCGCGCCTTCGAGCGGCGCTTCCAGCTTGCCGACCACGTCGACGTGACGGGCGCCAAGTTCGAGAACGGCTTGCTGCATGTCGATCTCGTGCGCAACATCCCGGAAAGCAAAAAGCCGCGAACGATTGCGATCGGCTCGAGCGAAGCTAAGCAGCTTGAGGCGAAGGCCGCCTAAGCTCGCATTCGAAGTTATTTGAAAATACTTGGCAGCCGCGCTCCCCCCGGACGCGGCTGCTTTGCTGTGCCACCGAGTGCAGGCGCTGCCTGACGTCCCGTGGATGCGGCCTGCGCGGCCATGACGACGGGAGGGAAACTGCGTCGTGAGGCCTGCAAAATATAGCGCTCACTGCAATTTTTGAATGCGAAAAACATCGTCCAAAAGTTATATGCTTTTCCGCTTGTGCGGTGAACGCAAATATGTAGAATGCAGCACATAGGTCAGTATTACTGACCTTTATTGGAACGCCGATGCTGCATTTGAAAGCACGTCCGCCAGATGTCCGGTCGCCCTTCACGGCGGCCGCGATAAAACGCATGCGTCGAAAATCGACGCGTTAATCGCCACGGCCCCTGCGCGCTTTTCCGGCATCCTTCGGCAGACGCTGAGCCTGGGACATAGTTTCGCCGACACGTAAGCGCGCAGTTCGGGGGCACCGCCGCCACTCATATAGAAATGCAAATCGCGGCCATCTCTCACGAGCGAGCCGCGCGACCCGACCCCGACAGACATTCGCAGAGAGGCCCAACGAGGCCTGACGAGGCAGAGATGAGCGAAGGTTACCTACCCCCGCTGGAAGATGAGACCGGACCGGACGGCCGCCCGGCGCCTGAGGGACTTTTTGATCCGGCGCTCGAGCGGGATGCGTGCGGCGTCGGCTTTATCGCCAATCTGAAGGGTAAGAAATCGCACTCGATCGTCGAGAGCGCGCTCAAGATTCTGGAAAACCTCGAACACCGCGGCGCGGTCGGAGCCGATCCGCTGTCGGGCGACGGTGCCGGCATCCTCATTCAAATCCCGCACGATTTTCTGCAGGCAGAAACGAAGGCGCTCGGCTTCGATCTGCCGAAGTTCGGCGATTATGCAATCGGTCATGTGTTCATGCCGCAAGACGAGCGGCTGCGAGCGCATTGCGAACGGGTCTGGGCCAGATGCGTCAAGGAAGAAGGCTTGAAGTTCCTCGGCTGGCGCTCGGTTCCGGTCGACAACGGCTGTCTTTCGCCGGCGGTGCGCACCAGCGAGCCGGTGCACCGTCAGGCTTTCATCGAGCGTCCGAGTTCGATCGCGGACCAGGATGAGTTCGAACGGCGTCTTTATATCGTTCGCAAGGTCGTCTCCAATGCGATCCACGACGCCTACAAGGGCCGTGACATTGGCCACTATACCGTGTCGCTGTCGACGCGGACGGTCGTCTACAAGGGCATGTTCCTGTCGTACCAGGTGAAGGCCTACTTCAAGGACCTGTCGGATACACGCCTGACATCGGCGCTGGCGCTCGTGCATCAGCGCTTTTCGACCAACACGTTTCCGTCGTGGAAGCTCGCGCATCCCTACCGGATGGTCGCTCACAATGGCGAGATCAACACGCTGCGCGGCAACGTCAACTGGATGGCGGCGCGGCAAGCCTCGGTCTCGTCGCCGTTGTTCGGGTCCGACATTTCGAAGCTCTGGCCGATCTCCTACGAAGGTCAGTCCGATACAGCATGCTTCGACAACGCGCTCGAATTCCTGACGATGGGCGGCTACAGCCTCGCGCACGCGGCGATGATGCTGATTCCGGAAGCGTGGGCCGGCAATCCGACGATGGATACGAAGCGGCGCGCGTTCTACGAATATCACGCCTGCCTGATGGAACCGTGGGATGGCCCGGCGGCGATGGCCTTCACCGACGGCCGTCAGATCGGCGCGACGCTCGACCGGAACGGGCTCCGGCCCGCGCGCTATCTCGTGACCAAGGACGACACCGTCATCATGTCGTCGGAGTCCGGCGTGCTGCCGGTCGAGGAAGACCGGATCATCAAGAAGTGGCGGCTGCAGCCCGGCAAGATGCTGCTGATCGACCTCGAAAAGGGTCGCATCATTTCGGACGAAGAATTAAAGGCCGAGATCGCGGCGAGCCATCCTTACGAAACTTGGCTGAAGCGCACGCAGATCAAAGCGTCGGAGCTGCCGCTGCCGGCCAAGTCCGCTGCTTCGGCGAAGTCGAACATCGCGCTTCTCGACCTGCAGCAATGCTTCGGCTACACGCAGGAAAGCATCAAGTTTCTCCTCGCGCCCATGGCCGAACGCGGCGAGGAAGCGATCGGCTCGATGGGTACCGACACGCCGATTTCGGCGCTGTCGTCGAAGTCGAAGCTCTTACACACCTACTTCAAGCAGAACTTCGCGCAGGTCACCAATCCGCCGATCGACTCGATCCGCGAAGAGCTGGTGATGAGTCTCGTCTCGTTCATCGGGCCGCGTCCGAACATCCTCGAACTCGAAGGCACGTCGAAGCAGAAGCGCCTCGAGGTCGACCAGCCGATCCTGACGAACGAAGACCTTGAACGCATTCGCGGCATCGGCGCGGTCAAGGACAACGATTTCGCGTCGATCACGATCGATATCACCTACCCGGCCGAAAAGGGCGAGCTGGGCATGGGCTCGGCGCTCGACGGCGTCTGCGCGGAAGCGGAAGAATTCGTGCGCGCGAAAGAATACAACATCATCATTCTGTCGGACCGTCGCGCAGGCCCGGATCGCATTGCCATTCCGTCGCTGCTCGCGACGTCGGCGGTGCATCATCACCTCATCAAGCAAGGTCTCAGAACGTCGGTCGGTCTCGTCATCGAGACGGGTGAAGCGCACGAGATCCATCAATTCTGCACGCTCGCCGGATATGGCGCGGAAGCGATCAATCCCTATCTCGCATTCGAGACGCTGTATTCGATGATCCCGGATCTGCCCGAGGGCACGACGCCGGATCTGGCCAAGAAGCGGTTCATCAAGGCGATTGGCAAGGCCATCATGAAGGTGATGGCGAAGATGGGCATCTCGACCTATCAATCCTATTGCGGCGCGCAGATTTTCGATGCTGTCGGCCTCAGGTCGAGCTTCGTCGATCGCTACTTTACCGGCACGCACACTCAGGTCGAAGGCGTCGGCCTGCGTGAGATCGCGCGCGAGACGGTCGAGCGCCACAAGGCGGCGTTCGGCGATTCTCCGGTACTGGAAAACGCGCTCGACGTCGGCGGAGATTACGCCTACCGCGTGCGCGGCGAAGCGCACATGTGGCGGCCGGCAACGGTTGCCGACCTGCAGCATGCTGTACGCGGCACCGATAACGCCGCCGCGATGAGCGGTCGCGTCCCGCAAAAGTTCCGCGACTATTCGAAGTCGATCAACGATCAATCCGAACAGCTGATGACGCTGCGCGGCATGTTCCGCATCCGCTCGGCGGAAAGCATGGGCCGCAAGCCGATTCCGCTCGACGAGGTCGAATCGGCGGCCAGTCTCGTGAAGCGCTTTTCGACCGGCGCGATGAGCTTCGGCTCCATCAGCCGCGAAGCGCACACAACGCTCGCGATCGCAATGAACCGTATCGGCGGCCGCTCCAACACCGGCGAAGGCGGCGAAGAATCCGATCGCTTCAAGCCGCTGCAGAACGGCGACTCGATGCGCTCGGCGATCAAGCAAATTGCGTCCGGCCGCTTCGGCGTGACGACGGAATACCTCGTCAATTCCGACATGATGCAGATCAAGATGGCGCAGGGCGCGAAGCCCGGCGAGGGCGGGCAGCTTCCGGGACACAAGGTCGACGCGACGATCGCGAAGGTGCGTCACGCGACGCCGGGCGTCGGCCTGATCTCGCCGCCGCCGCATCACGACATCTATTCGATCGAAGACTTGGCGCAGCTCATCTACGATCTGAAAAACGTCAATCCGCAGGCTGACGTTTCCGTCAAGCTCGTGTCGGAGGTCGGCGTCGGCACCGTTGCCGCCGGCGTCGCGAAGGCGCGCGCGGACCATGTGACGATCTCAGGCTTCGAGGGCGGCACAGGCGCGTCGCCGCTGACGTCGATCAAGCATGCAGGCAGCCCGTGGGAAATCGGCCTTGCCGAAACGCATCAGACGCTGGTCGGCAATCGCCTCAGAGGGCGCATCGCGGTCCAGGTCGACGGTGGCGTCCGCACCGGGCGCGACGTCGTGATCGGAGCGTTGCTCGGCGCAGACGAGTTCGGCTTTGCGACCGCGCCGTTAATCGCGGCGGGCTGCATCATGATGCGCAAGTGCCATCTCAATACCTGCCCGGTCGGCGTCGCGACGCAGGACCCGGTTCTGCGCGCCCGGTTCACCGGCAAGCCCGAGCACGTCATCAACTTCTTCTTCTTCATTGCGGAAGAGGTGCGCGAGATCATGGCGCAGCTCGGCTTCCACACGTTCAGCGAGATGATCGGGCAGACCGACCAGCTCGACAAGGATCGCGCTATCGAACACTGGAAGGCGCGCGGCCTCGATTTCACGAAGCTATTCCACAAGCCGAACGCGCCGAAGGGTGTGGCGATCTACAATAGCGAGCGCCAGAACCACGGCCTCGAAAAGGTTCTCGACGTCAAGCTGATCGAAACTGCGAGGCCGGCGCTCGAGGCGAGGAAGGCGGTCAAAGCCGAATTCGCGATCAAGAACGTCAACCGTTCGACCGGCGCCATGCTGTCGGGCGAGGTCGCGCGGCGCTACGGCCATGCGGGGCTTCCCGAGGACACGATCTGGCTGTCGCTCAAGGGCACGGCGGGGCAGGCCTTCGGCGCGTGGGCGGCGCACGGCGTAACGCTGGATCTGATCGGCGAAGGCAACGACTATGTCGGCAAGGGTCTTTCCGGCGGCAAACTGATTGTGCGGCCCAATCCGAAATCCAGTATCACGCCGGAAGATTCGATCATCGTCGGCAATACGGTGCTGTACGGCGCCATCGCGGGCGAATGCTATTTCCATGGCGTTGCCGGTGAGCGGTTCGCCGTTCGCAACTCGGGCGCCTATGCGGTCGTCGAGGGCACAGGCGACCACGGCTGCGAATACATGACCGGCGGCGTCGTCGTCGTGCTCGGCGCGACGGGGCGCAATTTCGCGGCCGGGATGTCGGGCGGCATTGCCTACGTGCTCGACGAAAAAGGCGAGTTCGAAAACCATCTCAACAAGGACATGGTGCAGCTCGAGGCGCTGACGGCCGATCCCGGCTCTCTGCAGAAGCTGGCGCAGCAGGGCGGAGACGTCGCGATTGCGGTGCGTAACGTGATGGTCGACATGCGCGAGCAGGATGCTGAGCGCCTGCACACGCTGATCGCGCGTCATGCGCATTACACCAACTCGAAACGGGCGCAGACCATTCTCAAGGACTTCGGCGCCTACCTGCCGAAGTTCAAGAAAGTCATGCCGGTCGAATATCGCCGCGCGTTGACCGAGCTAGCGAAGTCTCGCGAGACGAACCGCGAAGCTGAAACTTCGGCGAAAGTCTAATTGAAATCGCGACCGGACAACGGAACGAACAGGAAGTCGAAATACAATGGGCAAGCCGACGGGTTTTCTCGAGATCGATCGCGCCGAGCGCACTTACCGGCCGGTCGAGGAGCGACTGAAGCACTGGAAGGAGTTCATCGAGCCGCTGGCGGAAGCGAGCGTCAAAGGCCAGGCCGCGCGCTGCATGGACTGCGGGATTCCGTATTGTCACAACGGCTGCCCGGTCAACAACCAGATCCCCGACTGGAACGACCTCGTCTTTCACGGCGACTGGAAGAAGGCGGCGCAGAACCTCTATTCGACGAATAACTTTCCGGAAGTTACGGGGCGCATCTGCCCGGCGCCTTGCGAAGCGTCCTGCACGCTCAATATCGACGACAAGCCGGTGACGATCAAGACCATCGAGTGCGCGATCGCCGACCGCGCGATCGAGGAAGGATGGCTGCAACCGCAGCCGCCGCACAGAAAGACCGGCAAGAAGGTTGCGATCATCGGATCGGGTCCGGCGGGGCTCGCGGCGGCGCAACAGCTGGCGCGAGCCGGTCACGACGTTCACGTCTACGAAAAGAATGCGCGCCCCGGCGGTCTGCTCGTTTACGGCATTCCGGACTTCAAGATGGAAAAGATCGTCATCGCGCGGCGCGTGAAGCAGATGGAAGCCGAGGGCGTGACATTCCATTGCGGCATTCATGTCGGACAGGATCTTTCGGCGAAGTATCTCGAAGGCAAGCACGACGCGGTGCTGCTCGCGTTGGGTTCGGAGACGCCGTTCGACTTTTTCGCCCAGTCGTCCGGCCGCGATCTCGAAGGCCTGCACTATGCGATGGATTTCCTGCCGCAGCAGAACCGGCGTAACGCTGGCGAACCGCAGAAGCCGAAGACCGACGAGATTTCGGCGAAGGGCAAGCATGTGATCGTCATCGGCGGCGGCGACACGGGCTCGGACTGCATCGGCACATCGTTCCGGCAGGGTGCAAAGAGCGTCACGCAGCTCGAAATCATGCCGGTGCCACCGACGAAGGAGAACAAAGCTCTGTCCTGGCCGCACTGGCCGCTGAAGCTGCGCATCTCGACGTCTCAGGCCGAGGGCGCGAAGACCGAGTACTCGATTTCGACGACGGGATTCGGCGGCGAAGGCGGCAAGGTGAAAAAGCTGAACTACACGCGCGTCAACGCGAACCTGCAGCCGATCAAGGGTACGGAAGGCGCGCTCGATGCCGATCTCGTCCTGTTCGCGATGGGCTTTTCCGGCCCGGCCGAGGGCGACGTCGTCAAGGAGTTGCAGCTTCCGGTCGTTGCGCGCGGACGCTTCAAGGGTCTCGATGCGACGGATCGCGACTATAAGCTCGGGAATTCACCGAAGCTGTTCTGCGCCGGCGACGTTCGCCGGGGCCAATCGCTCGTCGTGTGGGCGATCCGCGAAGGTCGCCAAGCCGCGCACGCGATCGACAAGTTCTTGATGGGAACGACGGAGCTTCCGCGCTGAAGGCGGCAAAGGTCGAAGAAGAGCGCGGACGCTTCGAGCTACGTCAACGCTTCTCTATTAGAGAGGATCGCGTTTTCGCGCCTCAGCCGCGCGGCAGCGGGTCCGCCGGTTTTGCGTCCGTGGTCGAGTCGTTTTTCGGCGGCCAGGAGACATCATCGGCGCGGCCAGGCTTCGGCTGCAGGCGCTCACCCTTGACGAGCAAGCGGAAGTAAGGCGCCTGCGTCGGCGACAAACGCCCGCGATCCCGATTTCCGGGCGGCGTGATCGAACTCATCAACGTCAGGCCGCCGCCGATCTGATCGACGACGAGATCGCCGCGAGACACCGAACCCTCGCGCCGCGCCATCAACGCGACGACGGACGCCGGGATCGCCGGGCGGAGAACCTCGATCGTTTGCGTTTCCTCGCGGCCGTTGCTGCCGATGAGCCTCAGCGTGATTTTTCCATTGTCGGCCTTCTGATCGCCGGAGGCGGCGCTCGTCGACGACGGCGGCGTGCCATCGGTCGCGGTATTGCGAACCACAGGGACTTTCGCATTCGCCGACGCTGCATCGGCAACGGGCGACGACGGCGCGGGCGTTTTGACTGCGTTTCCGGGATTGATCTTTTCCTGTTCGGCTTCAGCGCCGAGCAGCGGGAGATTGCGATTGCTCTTGGCCTGCGTCAGATCGGATCGCAGTTCCTTTTCGACGAAGTGCGCCAGCCTGCGATTGCCCGCCGCCGTGAAATTCACCCCATCGCGCCCACGCAGCAGACGGATCGCACCTTCGAGATCAGGCCCGTAAGCGGAGTATGCGCCGTTTTCGTCGGCAAACCCCTGATAAACGTCGATGTACTTATAGCCGTTGAGATAAGCGCGCTCGCGAATGACGTCGTTCATGCGCTGCGCCAGCTCGCTGGCGTCGCCACGCGCGAAGTTCGGCAAGCCCACCCAATAGACGCTGGTATTCTTGCGTTTGAAGGCGCGCATCAGCCTGTCGATGCGTCGCGTGTATTCGGTGATCCAGGCATCGCTGCCGACTTGAATGCGCTTGCTGTCGGGATTGCGGAACGGGTTGCGGTCGTCCTCGCCCGTCATCACGACGGCGATATTGAGCGGCTGCTCGGTGATCTTCTGTTCCAGCGCGGCCGTCTTGCCTTCGAAATCCCAAGTCGAGATATTGGCGATCGGCGTGATCTGGCGCTGAACATTAAGGCGGACATCGGAGCCGAACGCCTGCACGAGGCCGGCGAGCAGGCCTTCCGCAAAGCCATCTCCGAAAACGGTCACCTGATAGATATCGTTGTCGGGGAAGGGCGTCAGAAAGGTTGTGCCTTGCTCCATATCCACGGCGTTTGCCGGGACGGGAACGGCCGCGCCGAGTGCGATCACGAGTGCGATCAGGGTCGCAATCGCCGCGAACGAACGCCGGAGTTTCTGCCAAGCCTCAGCCATTCGTGTTCGTGCCTTCGCCTTTCCGAAACGCGATTTCAGACCCCGCGATTCCTGCCGGACCATAGCGCGTCGGCGGCCGCACTCCAACGCCTGGACGCGCAGGGCTCAGCGATTTGCCTGCGCATTGGCGGAGGCCAGCACCGAATCCGACGGCCAGCAGTCGATTTTGATGCGCGCGGCCTTCTGATAGAGCCCGATCTGCTTGCGCGTATTCGAGCCGATCTTGCCGTCGATCTTGTCCATCGGGTAGCCGAGTTTCTGAAGCTGGACCTGCAGATTGTGGACGGTCGTGGTTCGCGGCTGCGCGAAATTTTTCCACGGTGTCACGAAGTTGCCGCCGCCGCGAATCCGGTCCGAAAGGTTGCCAACGAACAGCGCGTAGAGGTCGGATGTGTTGTAGAGCCGGATGACGCGGAAATTCTGCCCCGCCAGGAACGCCGGGCCGTAAGCGCCGCCCGGCATCATCAAATAGGCGTCCTGCTGAAGTTCGTCGCGCGAAAACGGTTTGCCGCCGGCGCGCTTGAAACCCATCCGCACCCAGTCGGCGATCGGACGCGCGTCGGGCGGACCTTCGAGCGAGCAATCGGCGTGATCCGGCGCGATGACCTCATATCCCCAGCGCGCGCCACGCACCCAGCCCTTGCCTTCGAGCTGCTTGGCGGTGAAGGCGAGCGCGTCGGCCACCGAGCGCCAGATGTCGATCTTGCCGTCGCCATCGCCGTCGATGGCGAATTGCAGATACTCGGTCGGCATCGCCTGGGTCAGTCCGACGGCGCCGGCCCAGGACGATCGCATGTCCGAACGCGGGACGCCCATCTGAAGCATCTTCAGCGCCGCGATCAGCTCGTCGCGAAATTTCTCCTTGCGCTTGCCGGTGTAGGCGAGCGTCGCGAGCATGCGGATCGCATCCTTCGGCGGATGATACGATCCGTAGGCGGTCTCGCGTCCCCAGATCGCGACCAATGTGAAACGGTCGACGCCGGTCAGCGCCTCAATGCGCTTCAGCGCCGTCTCGTGATCCTTCAAAAATGCGCGGCCCTGACCTCCGAGCTTTTCGAGATACGGCGCCGACAGATAATCGGCGGCGGTTTTCGTGAACTCAGCCTGGCCGCTGTTGTCGATCTTGGGGCGGTCGGGCAGATCGAGGTCGGGAATGGAGTAGTCGGGCTCGACGCCGGCAAAAGCCGCGTCGAAGGTCTTGCGGCTGACACCGGCGGCCTTCGCGTCCGGCCAAACGCTTTCGACGAACGTCTTGAAATCCGTGGCCGGGCGCGCGTTGACTGCCGTACTGACAACGATCGACGCGAGGCCAAGGGCAAGCGCTGCGGCGAAACCTTGAATCATCATGTTCAGCCGCATCTCGCCGTTATTCTCCCTGATCGGGGCGCGTTGCAATCGTGTCCCGGATGCTCGGATTTCAGGGCATTTTTGCGGCCTTAGGGGCCAGGGGAGATTTTCAATTGCCGATGTCTCGCCGAGGCGAGCGCCGCGTCTCGAGTTTTATAGACATATTGTTCGCGCCAGCAGGAGCAGTCTACCCGTGGCGGCAAATTGGCGCTAACAGTCGCCGCCGCCGCGTTTTACGCACGCCTGTGCGTTTACGGCAGCCGGCAGGTTTGATCCCTTCTCAGACCGCTCTCGCCAGCAGGTTCCATTTCCGGAGCAAGACATGAACGCCGCGATCAGGCCTATCCGTAAAGCCGTATTTCCAGTCGCCGGGCTGGGGACGCGCTTTCTTCCCGCAACCAAGGCCGTCCCGAAAGAGATGCTGACGGTCGTCGACCGGCCGGTGCTGCAGCACGTCGTGGACGAAGCGCGCGCCGCCGGGATCGAGCATTTCATTTTCGTCACCGGGCGCAACAAGGGCGTGATCGAAGATCATTTCGACAGCCAGTTCGAGCTTGAGGCGACGCTGGCGTCGCGGAACAAGACCAAGGAACTCGAAGCGCTGGCGCGCGATCTTCCCGCCGCGGGTCAGACGAGCTTCACGCGTCAGCAGGCGCCTTTGGGGCTCGGCCACGCCGTCTGGTGCGCGCGCGAGATTGTCGGCGACGAGCCGTTCGCGCTGCTGCTTCCGGATATGATTCACCACGGCCGAACAGCATGTCTCGCGGAGATGATCGCCGCTTACAGTAAGAATGGCGGCAATCTCATTGCCGTTGCGCCGGTGCCGGACGACCAGACGCATCAATACGGCATCGTCGGCGTGAAGGACGCGAAGGCCGGGGTTTCCGAAATCACCGGAATGGTCGAGAAGCCGAAGCCCGGAACGGCACCGTCCAATCTGCACATCACGGGGCGCTACATTCTACAGCCGGAGATTTTTTCGCTGCTCGAAAAGCAGGAACGCGGCGCGGGCGGCGAAATCCAACTCACGGATTCGATGATCCGGCTGATGCAGGACGGCAAGCAGCCGTTCCATGCCGTGCGTTTCGACGGCACGATTTACGACTGCGGCTCGAAGCTCGGGTTCCTGACAGCGAACGTGGCTCTGGCGCTGGAACGCGATGAGCTTGCGGGCGACTTCAAGCGCGAAATTCAGCGGTTGCTCGGCGACAAAGCGTAGGGACGGCCCCTTATCCGGCCTCCGGCCACCTTTTCCCCGAGGAGAAGGAATTGGAAAGCCATGCGTCAGCGGCGGAGCCTCACTCCGACGTGGATTTCGTCGCCGACGTAGTCGTTCGGAATGCCGATGCCGTCGAAATTGACATGCTCATATCGACCGTAAAGCACGGTGTTGCGGTCGGCGAAGTATTCGATGCCCAGGATTTCGCGGAACTCGTTGTCGCTGATGACGCCGTCCTGCGAATCCTGGTTCGAATAATTGAAGGCCGCCGAGACGACGAGATAACGTCTCAGCTCGTGGCGGATACCGATGCTAGCGGATCTGTAGAAAGCGCCGCCGACGTCCGCCGTCGTCGTTTCCGACACGTCAGACATGGCGTTGAACAGGATCGACGTCAGCGGCGTCACGCGCCAGGTGGCGTTGGCGTCGATGATCAGGCCGTCGACGGGATGCAGTCGCCGGTCGCTCGGTGTCTGGACGCCGTAGCCGAGGCTGATTTCGCCGCGCACGATGTCGCCGTCGTTTCCGAATGAGATGCCGAAGCGATAGCGCTCACCATTCGACGTGCGATTGATGCCGTCCGACTGCGCGGCTTCCGAATAGTCGCGATGGTTGACGGCGACCTCGAAAAACGGCGAGAGCTGGGGCTTCAGTTCCCACGTCGCGCGCGCGGCTTCTTCGTATTGCGTGTAGTCGCGATCCTTGTTGTTCGTGACCGTGCCCGCATCTTCGGTCGAACCGTAGCTGTAATCGCTGATGCTGCCGCGAAATTGCAGCGACAGGCGATTGAATTTTTGATTGTAAGCCGCCACGGCTTGATCTTCGATGATTTTGGCGCGCGTGCCGGCCGAACTCGCATCGAGCGCGGAACGATCCTCGAAAGACTGTTGACGCGAGATCAGCGCCTGGATGTTGGCGCGGCTCGTGATGTCCAGCCGGCCGCGCGCTTCCAGTTGATAATCGCGATCGTCTTCCGTCGCGTAGTCGTTATAGAAGCTCAGGATGCCCGTGGCGCTGAATTCCAGTGCGTGACGCGACCAGTTCGAAACGAGCCGCGCGGACGGCACGACGTCGAAGGCAACGTCCGACTTCGCGGACGGTGCGTGAAAGACATTGGAATAGTAGGACGTTCCGAGGTCCAGTTCCGGGAAGAGAACGAAGCTGCCAATTTTTATGCCGACCGGATCGTAGGGCTCCTGGCGAAACAGGCGTGCCGTCGTCCGGTTGTCGGTAATCGGATTCAAATCCTCGATTTGATAGAGCAGCGGATCCCGGCGTGCCGCGCGCTGATCGGCAAGCTCAATTTCGGCTGTATCGCGAGCGCTTGCAGGAGAGACGTCGACGCCTTGCGGCGGCGTCAGTGGTTCGCCGCTGGCGAGGTCGCCTACATTGACCTCGCCCGGATCACGCGCGACGGCAGGCGGTGCGCTCTCATCGTTATCGTTTTGATCAGCGGACGAATTCGGGTCTGCCGGGTCGGTTGCGTCTTCCGGCGCCGGATTATCGTCGGCATCGGGCGAGGCTGCGGCGGGATTTGGGTTGCTTTCATCGAGGCCCTGGGTGTCGGTATCATCCAATCCAGGTTCAGATGTGCCGGCAGCGCCGGTGTCTTCGATGCTGGAGACGCTTTGCTGGCTCGTGCCTCGAGCATGCGCGAATCGCGCTACTGCAGGCACCGAAATCAGTACCGCAGCGACCAAGCTCCACTTAAACCAGGCATGATGCCGGTCGCTCATTTGCGAGCGTCCCCATGAGAGAATCACGTGAACGCAAACAATTGAACGCAGTCACCGTAGAAACCGTTGGTTAATGTGCCTTTAAAGTCGGGGGTAAGCGTCGGCTACGACGTGGCGGCAAGCTCGTGGAATTGCTAAGCTAAACTCAGATCTTGCGGGCTCTCTCAAAGACTCGCCTCAAACGGGGAAGGACACGTCTCAACAATGGCCAAAGTCGTCCCGTTCCGCGGCGCAGCGAAAGCAAGCGCTTCGAGCGCAAAGTCAGGCGTCAAAGCCAGCGTCGCCTCGGCGGTCAGAACGCTCAATCTCGAATCGGAAGGACTGGTTCAGCTCGCAAGTGAGCTGAACGGCGAACTGGCCGGTCCGTTCGATGAGGCGATGCGCCGTCTCGTGGCCGTCAAGGGCCGGGTCATCATCACCGGCATCGGGAAAAGCGGCCACGTCGGGCAGAAAATCGCCGCCACGTTCGCCTCGACCGGGACGCCCGCGTTTTTCGTGCATCCGAGCGAAGCTTCGCATGGCGACCTCGGGATGGTCACGCGCTCCGATCTGATCCTGGCGTTGTCATGGTCGGGCGAAACCGTTGAACTGAAGCCGATCATCACCTATTCGCGCCGCTTCGCCGTGCCGCTGATCGCGATTACCTCGCAAGCGAAGTCGGCGCTCGGCGAACAGGCCGACGTCGTGCTGCTTTTGCCGCGCGCGAAGGAAGCCTGTCCGCACGGGCTCGCACCCACGACGTCGACGACGATGCAGCTCGCCCTTGGCGATAGTCTCGCGATCGCGCTGCTCGAATCCCGCGGGTTCACCGCTCACGATTTCAAGATTTTCCATCCCGGAGGTTCGCTCGGCGCCAATCTCAAGTATGTCTCCGATATCATGCACAAAGGCGAACGGTTGCCGCTGATCAAGAGCGGCGAGTCGATGGCCAACGCGCTGGTGGCGATGACGGAAAAAAGCTTCGGCTGCGTCGGAGTCCTCGAAAAGCGCGGTCGTCTCATCGGGGTCATCACAGACGGCGACTTGCGCCGTCACATGGGCGCCGATCTGCTCAAGGCCAGCGTCGATCAGATCATGACGGCGAAGCCGAAAACGATCTCGCCAACGATGCTCGTGTCAGCGGCGCTCGAACTCATCAACGCGTCGTCGATTACGGCGCTGTTCGTGGTCGAGAAGCAGAAGCCCGTTGGCCTCGTGCACATCCACGACCTGCTCCGTCTCGGAGTTGCTTGAGGACGCAGCGTTCGGGACGCAGCCTTCGGTTCTTAAATCCAGCCTTTCAACTCGCGGCGCGTGACCGCCTCGATGACGTCGATGCCCTCGGAGCTGTCGTTGAGCGCGGGCAAGTAGGCGAATTTCTCGCCGCCGTTCGATTCGAAATAATGCCGGTTCTCGCCGTTGAGTTCTTCCAACGTCTCGAGACAATCAGCGGAAAATCCCGGCGCGACGAGCGCGATCCTTTTCGTTCCTGATTTAGCGAGGGCTTCGACCGTCTTATCCGTATAAGGCTGCAACCACGGATCGTTGCCGAAGCGAGACTGAAATGTCGTCAACCAACGATCCGGAGCGATGCCGAGCGTCTCGCGCAGAAGCCGTGACGTCTTCTGGCATTGGCAGTGATAGGGATCGCCCGCCGCGAAATACTTCTCGGGCATTCCGTGGAACGTCGCGATGATCTTCTCCGGCTCGAAGTCGAGCTTGCCAAGGCTTTGCCGCATCGAACGCGCCAACGCGTCGATATATGCGGGATCATCGTAGTAGGCGGGCGCCAGGCGGATCGCCGGCTGCCATCGCATTTTCATTAAAGCCCGAAAGGCTTGGTCCGCGGCCGTCGCGGTCGTCGGCGCGGCGTATTGGGGATAAAGCGGAAACAGCAGGATGCGATCGCAGCCTTGTTCCTTTAGCGCCAGGATGCGGCTTTCGGTCGTCGGATTGGCGTAGCGCATCGCCCAGTCGACGATGACGCCGTCGTGGTCTTGCAGACGCTTAGCGAGTTCTACGGCTTGGTTCCGGCTGATCGTCTTGATCGGGCTTTCGTTTTTCTCTGTGTTCCAGATCGTCGCATAATCCTTGCCCTTGCGGCCGGGCCGGACCGTCAGGATAACGAGATTGAGGATCGGCCACCATTTCCAGCGCGGCTCTTCGATGACCCGCTCGTCCGACAGGAATTCCTTGAGATAGCGGCGCATCGGCCAATAGCCAGTGCCGTCGGGTGTCCCGAGATTGAGCAACAGGACGCCGATGCGTCCGTGCGCAACATTCTTATGACCCGGCGGGAAGGCCGAGGCCGTATCCGCAGGTGCAATCGACTTCGACGCCTCGTTCATCAGCAATCCGTTCCGTAAAATCGTTAGCACAGACTAGCGGATCAAGCGCGCCGTTGCGATGGCGATGGGGTCTCCTCCTTCGCCGCAAGCCGGGGCTTGGCCAGCGCGGGTTTGGCCTCGCTATGGGCTTTCGGAGTGTCGGACGCCGCCAAGTGCAGGGGCTGCGGTTCTTCCGGATGTGTGCGATACGCGATTTCCAGTGGCCGCATCGCGCTCCCGAACTTCCAGTAGGCTCGCATGCGCTTGATGAAGGCGTCCGGCGTCTCGGCAAAAAGCCGCTTGGCACGAAATTCTACCGCGAGACGCAGCGCCTGCTGCTTGCGACGGCATACGGCGACGATATCTTCCTTCTGCTCAGCTGATATATCGTCAGCCCTCGCGGTCTCGGCAATCAGCAGCGCCAGATCGTGATCGTCTCCGAGACTTTGTGACAGCTCCCGCGCATCCGTCACCCTGATCGCGAATTCCTCGGGCCAGGCGCGGGCGAGCAGGCTCATCTGCCGCCAATGCCACTGCACCGATTTGCGCAACGTGTGGAACGTTTCGTCCGCCGGCTCGCTGTAGGCGATTTTCAAAGATTTGCGGGCGTGGCGATAACTTTTCTCAAGCCCGCCTTCGAGAGCGTCGAAACCTCTTTTGTGAATTCGTACGCGTGAAAACTTCTTGGCTTCTTGCAGAAGCATCAGCCGGGCCTGCGCAGCAGAACCCGGATCAAGCGGTTGCTCGGCATCGGCTGAGGCCTTGACGAAATGCGCGGTTAAGGGCGCGAGCGTTGCCGCTCCATCCGGACCGGCCTCTCCCTTGAGCTTTCCCAGCGTCTCAAGCATGACCGCCTGATCGCGGTGACCAGCCAGCAGCTGCGCAATCTCGCTTAGGGCTTTTCCGCGCTTGCGTGCCTTGTCCGTGCCGAGCGCGGACGCCGCCAATCGAACGAGCGCGCGCAGACGCTTCAGCGCCTTCCGGCTTTCGTGCACGCCCTTGGGTTGCACGTCCGGGGCGGCGAGTTCCTGCAGGGCCAGATCGAGCTGCTCGCGCGCGATGCGCCGAAAACCCTTCTCAACCGGCTCGTCGATTTTGAACCTGTACGGCATGCGCGCGAGGCACCTTCATCGGTTATCGGAGAGTTGAGCCGGGAATTAATCCACCGGAACCGGCGCCGCTGTCAAATCGGCTTCTGCAAGCCGATTGGTTAAAGCCGTTTGCCAGCCGCCCAATCAAGCCACTCCCCGATGCGGGCATTTGGATCTGCAGCGGTTACGAAATCGGTAATCACCGCCAAGCTGTCGGCCCCGGCATCAGCGACGCCGCCGGCTCTTTCAGGCGTCAACCCTCCGATGGCGACCAGCGGAAGCGTCCTGATCTTTCCGCGCCATAACTTAAGGCGTTCAAGGCCTTGCGGCGCCCAGGGCATGACCTTCAATTTGGTTTCATAGATCGGTCCCAGCGCGATGTAGTCCGGGTTTACCGATAAAGCCGTCGCAAGCTCAGTTTCATCATGCGTCGAGACGCCGAAGCGGATACCGGATTTCCTCAGCGCGGCGAGATCGGCGGTCTGAAGGTCGTCCTGGCCGAGGTGGATGAAATCCGCGCCGGTTTCGATGGCCACATCCCAGTGGTCGTTCAGGATCAGCTGGCAGCCATGCGCGCGGGTGACGTCGAGTGCACGTCGCGTCTGCACGACGATGTCAGCGCGCGTTGCATCCTTAATCCTAAGCTGCACGAGCTTGACGCCGAGCGGCACGATGCGCTCCAGCCATCCGATATCCGGAACGATGGGATAGAAGGGCGCGAGCTTCACCGGCATGCGAATCACATCCGGCCTATTCGATATCGAAAAAGGGCGTGCCCGCGACCGGCGTCGATGGGACGGCCATGTCGCGCGGCGGCATCAAGCCTGCTTCGTAGCCAGTGCGTCCGGCTTCGATTGCCTTGGCGAAGGCCTCTGCCATGCGGACGGGATCGGCAGCTTTGGCGACAGCGGTGTTGAGGAGCACGGCATCATAGCCAAGCTCCATCGCGTGTGCCGCATGCGAGGGTGCGCCGATACCGGCGTCGATCACGAGCTTTGCATCCGGAAAATAGGCGCGCAGACTTTTCAGCGCCGCGACGTTCGCAAGGCCCCGGCCACTGCCGATCGGCGCCGCCCACGGCATGATGACCTCGCAGCCCGCCTGCTGCAGCCGCTCGGCCACCGAAAGATCATCCGTTGTATAGGGAAACACCTTGAAGCCGTTGGCATTGAGGATGCGCGCGGCTTCGACAAGTCCGAACACATCGGGCTGCAAGGTGTCGTCGTTGGCGATGACTTCGAGCTTGACCCAATCGGTGCCGAACAGCTCGCGCGCCATTTCGGCCGTTGCGATCGCGTCGCGCGCCGTCCGGCATCCGGCGGTGTTGGGAAGCACGCGAACGCCCAGATTTTTGACGATGTCGAGAAACCGTTCACCGACCTTGCCTCCCGCCGCTTCACGACGGAGAGAAACCGTCACGACGGACGCTGCGGAGGCTTTGGCGGCGTCCGCGAGGATTGCAGGCGATGGATAACCGGCCGTGCCGAGCAGCAGTCGCGACGGCACCGTCACGCCGTAGAACGACAGCGTTTGCTCTTTATGCAGACTTTGATCCCGGACGTTCATTGATTTTGGAATGCTCACTCAACCGCCCTGGCGCGCGGAGACGATCTCGACGCTATCGCCAGCCTGGATGTTTGTCGTAGCACGCTTGGCCGCGGGCACGAAATGACCGTTCAGCGCGGTCGCGACCCTGGCATCGGAGAGCTCCTGCTCATCCAAAAGCCCGGCCAGCGTTTGTGCTCGCGTTTCCGACTTACGGCCGTTGACGATCAGTTCAATTTTCGGCATCGCGTTCAGCATTGGCTCGTCCTCGCGCACCCGCTGCAAGTAGGCCTTTTCGCGGCGTTTGCTAGAGGATTTTCTGAATTATTACAGTAAACGCCGTGAACGGGTCAAAGTACCGCCAATCTGCCGTAATGCCTGAGTTCCTTCCCCGCCTGGCTGACCCGCACACCCGCACCGAGGATGACCCGGATGTTTTCGCACTTGATGGCCTCCCGACGCTTCGCTCCTCTGTTCTGGAGCCAGCTGCTTGCGGCGCTGAACGACAACCTGCTGAAGAACGCGCTGGCGATGCTCGTCGTCTATCGGCTGGCAATGGAAAACGGTCCGGCGATCGGGACGCTGGCGGGGGCGGCGCTGATCGTGCCGTATTTCCTGTTTTCGGCACTCGCGGGGCAATATGCCGATAAGTTTGACAAGGCCCAAGTTGCGGCGCGCGTCAGGCTCGTCGAAATCCCAATCGCGCTGGCGGCGGCGGCCGGCTTCCTGCTGCCTTCGGTCGTCTTGTTGTTCGTCACGCTCGTCCTGTTCGGCACGCTCAGCGCATTTTTCGGGCCTGTGAAATATGGTCTCCTGCCGACGCATCTCGAACTCAAAGAGCTTCCAGCGGGCAACGCGCTGATCGAGGGCGCGACGTTCATTGCCATCCTGCTCGGCACGATCGGCGGCAATCTGGCATCCGGCGGCGACCGCGAGATCGGCCTCGTCGCTGTCGCCATCGTCGCGATCTCGATCGCAGGCTGGCTGTGCGCGCGGCTTATTCCCCCGGCACCCTCCGCCGTTCCGGACCTCGTCGTCGACAAGAACATCGTCACGTCGACGATGACGCTCATCAAGGATCTGCGCAGCGACAAGCGCATCTGGCAGGGCGCGCTCATTACGTCGTGGTTCTGGCTTGTCGGCGCGATCGTGCTGGCGCTGTTGCAGAACCTCATTCCGCATACGCTGAACGGAGCGCCGTCCGTTTATACGCTGGCTCTCTTCACGTTTGCGGTCGCGGTCGCAGCCGGCTCGATGGTCGCCGCAAGCGCAAGCAAAAACAGGCCGAATCTGGCGCTCGTTCCGATCGGCGCGCTGATGATGGGGTTGTTCCTCATCGATCTCGCGCTGCTGGCGTCGCGGATCACGCTAGCTCCGCAGCCGATCGGCATTTCCGAATTGCTTGCCTCGTTCAAGGGCATTCACATGCTCATCGATCTCGCGGGCATCGCGTTCGCGGGTGGGCTTTACATCGTGCCGTCGTTCGCCGCCGTGCAGGCTTGGTCGCCGGTTGAACGCCGGTCGCGGGTGATTGCCGGATGCAATGTCCTGTCGGCGGCATTCATGACGCTCGCTGGACTGGGGATCGCCGCGCTCCAGTATGAAAAGGTTTCCGTCGCGCTGCTTTATGCCGGCATCGGCGTCGCCAACCTCATCGTCGTTGCGCTTGTTCTGCGCGCCTGGGGCGCCGAAGGCGTCAAGGATGTCGGCGTCTTCCTGTTCAAAACCTTTTTCGGCGTGGAGGTGAAGGGCCTTGAATACCTGCCTGCTCCCGGCGAGAAGGCGATCATCGCGCCGAACCATGTCAGTCTTCTCGATGCCGGTTTGATGCACGCGCTTCTGCCCTCGCATGCGATTTTCGCGGTCGATACCGGCATGGCCAATACCTGGTGGGTGAAGCCGTTTCTCAAGCTCGCCAAATCCTACGCCATCGATCCGACACGGCCGCTCGGCATGCGACATCTCATTCAGGAGGTGAAGGACGGCTCGTCGCTCATCATTTTTCCGGAAGGCCGCCTGACGGTAACCGGCGGGTTGATGAAAGTTTACGACGGCACGGCAATGATCGCGGACAAGGCTGATGCGCCGGTCATTCCAGTTCGCATCGACGGTCTCGAGCGATCGCACTTCGGATATCTGAGCAAAGCACAAACCAAAAAAGCGTGGTTCCCTAAAACGACGGTCACGATCCTGCCGCCCGTCAAACTGAAGATTGATCCGAACCTGCGCGGCAAGCAGCGGCGGTTGGCGGCGGGCGCGGCTTTGCAGGATGTGATGACCGACTCCGCCGTTCTGACGACGCCGATCGACCAGACACTGTTTGAAGCGCTTGTTCAGGCACGGCAGACACACGACACCGGCAAGCCCGCAATCCAGGACCCGCTCGGATCGAAGCTTTCCTACAAGAAGCTCATCATCGGCGCGCAAGTGCTTGGAGCAAAGCTCGTGCCGATGCTGCCGGAGCCCGGGCAATCGGTCGGCGTTCTTCTGCCGAACTCGGCTGGCGTCGCAGTGACGTTCTTTGCCCTGCAAACTGTCGGCCGGGTGCCTGCGATGCTGAACTTCACGGCTGGTCCGGCGAATGTCATCGCAGCCTGCAAGGCGGCGAACGTCACCGTCGTGCTGACGTCGCGCGTATTCGTCGAGAAGGGGCATTTCGAAGCGCTCGTGCAGGCAATCAGCACCGTTGCGCGGATCGTCTATCTCGAAGACGTGCGCGCGACCGTCTCCTTTTCCGACAAGATCAAAGGACTTGCACAAGGCGGCAAGCCGCAGGTCGAGCGCGACTGCAACGCTCCGGCGGCGATCCTTTTCACGTCGGGTTCGGAAGGCTTGCCCAAGGGCGTCGTTCTTTCCCATCGCAATCTGCTCGCCAACTGCGCGCAGAGCCTGACGCGCGTCGCGTGCAACGGCAGCGACAAGGTTTTCAACGCGCTGCCGGTCTTTCATTCGTTCGGGCTGACGGCCGGATTGCTGATGCCGCTGGTCGCGGGCGTGCAAGTCTATCTCTATCCGACGCCGCTGCACTATCGCATCATTCCGGAACTCGTTTACGGCTCGAACGCGACGATCATGTTCGGCACGGATACGTTCCTCGCCGGCTATGCGCGTGTTGCACATCCTTACGATTTCGCGCGCGTGCGCCTCGTGCTCGCGGGCGCGGAGGCCATCAAGGATCGTACGCGGCAGCTCTACATGGACCGTTTCGGCGTGCGCATTCTCGAAGGCTATGGCGTGACCGAGACCGCACCCGTGCTCGCCATCAATACGCCCCTCGCCAACAAAGCCGGGACTGTCGGGCGCCTGTCGCCGCTGATGGAGGCGCGTCTCGATCCGGTGCCTGGGATCGAGACGGGCGGACGGCTCTACGTGCGCGGGCCGAACGTCATGCTCGGCTATTACCGCGCGGAAAATCCCGGCGTTCTCGAGCCGCCCTCGAACGGCTGGCATGATACCGGCGACATCGTCGAGATCGATCCGCAAGGCTTCATCACGATCAAAGGACGCGCGAAGCGCTTCGCCAAGATCGCGGGAGAAATGGTGTCGCTATCGGCCGTCGAAGCGCTGGCGGCGGAACTTTGGCCCAACCTGACCACGGTCGTCGTCGCGCTTCCCGATGCGCGCAAAGGCGAACGTCTGGCGCTGCTGACGACCGATCCGAAGTGCACGCGCGAGGCGTTCATTCAGTTCGCGCGGCGCAAGGGCGCGACGGAGCTGATGGTTCCCGCGGACATCCTTGTCGTCGGTAAAATTCCGCTGCTCGGCTCCGGCAAGTCCGACTATGTCGCGTCGCTCGAGCTTGCGAAAAAGACCCTTGCGGAAAGGCAGGGATCAGGCGCCGGGACTGTCGAACAGCGGACTGTCACGCCTGCCGTCTGACAAGAAACCGGCGACAGCCCGTGCCAGCGCGGGCGCCAAAAGAAATCCGTGGCGATAGGTGCCGTTCACGCGGATCGTGCGACCTTCGTTTTCGATGACCGCGCGTGGAATGTTGTCCGGGAAGGCGGGCCTGATACCGGCGCCCATATCGAGAATCGACGCTTCGCCGAAAGCGGGGTGCAGCGCGTAGGCGGAGCCTAAGAGATCGAGCGCCGACTTCACCGTCATCGGGATGTCGTCCTCGCGCTCGAGCAGGCTTGCGCCGATGACGTAGCGGCCGCCGCCTTGCGGCACGATGTAGATCGACTGGCGCGGATGCAGCAGGCGCACCGGTCGTGACAGCCCGACGTCGCGCGATTGAATGAGGATGCGTTCACCGCGAACGCCACGAAGCGACGGCAGTTCCTCCCGTGCGCCTATTCCGCGACAGTCGATCGTTACGTCTTCGCCATTAGGCTTATACGCGTGGCCGAACTCTGTCGCGATTCCCAGAGCGCGCCCTTCGGACAGAAGCCATCGCAATGCCTCCGTCGCGACGACGTGGGCTTCGTCCGGATAGAAAAGCCCGCGCTCGAAGCGTCCGGAGAGATCGGGTTCGAGCTTCGCGATCCCTTGCGCGGCAATGATCTCGTGCCGTTCCGTCATCTGCTCGAACCGCGTCAGGTCGGCGCCGTCGCGCGGCGGCGCAACGACAAGCGTGCCGTTGACGACCGTGCTCGGATACGCGTTGCGCCACAGCGCGATGCTTTCGCGGCCGAGATCGCGAACGATTGCAGGCGCGCCTTCAGCTTCGCATTCCGGCGCGATCATCGCCGCCGCCAAGCGGCTTGCGCAGGTGGAAAAAGGCTCGCTGCTTCGCTCGATGAGGCGGACGCGGTGACCCGCGCGTGCGTGCGTATAAGCCTGCCACAACCCCGTGATGCCGGCGCCGACAACAGCTATCGATAGTTTGCTCAACATTTCTCTCCTAATCGCGCGCCATCCCGTTGCGTCAATCGCCCAGCGCCACGCCTTCACGGCGCGGATCGGCTCCGCCTTCCAGATGCCCGTCCTTGCGCACGATCGTATGGATGCCGGAGGTCATCGTCGAGTTGCCGATGGCATGTCCATAGGACGTCAACTCGAACGCGGGCCAGACGTAATATGGAGAATATTCGATTATGAAAGGCCCGCCTTGACTTCCGAAGTTCGCCAGCGAGGCGGACTTCTGCGCATCGAGGCCCCAGTCGAGCAATCCGATGAGCGTTTTGACGACATAGAGAATGATTTGCGATCCGCCCGGCGATCCAGTCACGATCTCGGGCGTCCCTTGCGCATCGAGCACGATTGTCGGCGCCATCGAGCTGCGCGGGCGCTTGCCTCCGGCGACGGCGTTGGCAACCGGCACGCCTTTGTCATCGAAGGGGACGAAGGAAAAATCGGTCAGCTCATTATTCAAAAAGAAACCGGCCGCCCAGAGATGCGATCCGAACGCGCTCTCAATCGTCGCCGTCATCGACAGCGCATTGCCGTCTGCATCCACAATGGAGATGTGCGTCGTGCCCGGAACTTCGTTGGTGAAATCCTTGCCGAACGTTTTCTTGGCGAGCCCAGGTGGAAGGCCGGGCTCTGCCTTGTCCATCGCCTTTTGCGGATTGATCAGCTTTCGGCGCTCGGCGAGATAGGCCTCGTCCATCAGCCCCGACGGAATGGAAATCTGGTCGGGGTCGGCGATGTAGCGATTGCGGTCGGCAAAGGCGAGTTTCTCAGCTTCCGCGATGATGTGGAGCGCGGGGGCGCTCATCATGGCCGCCGAACCCTGCACCTCGGGGAAGGGTTCGATCAGCTTCAACACCGTTCCGACAGACATCTCGCCTGACGACGGCGGACCCATGCCGCAGACTTTCCTTGCGCGATAATCGACACAAACCGGATCGCGTTCCTTCGCGACGTAGCCTGCAAGATCAGCCGCCGTCATATCGCCCGGAATGCTCGACGCACTTTGCACAGCCTTTACGATCGCGTCGGCGATAGGCCCGGAATAAAATGCGTCGGCGCCCTTCTCGGCGATCGCCTTCAGCGTTGCCGCATAGGCGGCGTTCATCATGACGTCGCCTGCCGCGGTCGGCCTGTCGTTCTCATCGAAAAAGCGGGCGCGCGCACCGGCGGAGAAGTTTTCGGCTTTCGTCGCCGCGAGTAGAGCCGCGAGGCGCGGGGAGACGGAAAAGCCTTCCTCGGCGAGCTTGATGGCCGGTGTAACGAGCGCCGCCCACGGAAGCTTTCCGAAGCGCTTATGGACCGCCTCCAGCGTTCGCATCAGACCGGGAACGCCGACGCTCAGACCGGAGCGCACCGCCGCCTCGAACGGCATCGGCTTGCCGTCACGCAGAAAACGATCGGGCTTTGCGGCTGCGGGCGCGGTCTCCCGGCCGTCGAATGTCGCAAGCGACCGGGATTGCGCATCCCAGTACACAAGAAACGCCCCGCCGCCCAAGCCCGACGACTGCGGCTCAACCAACCCGAGAACGAGTTCCGTTGCGATGGCCGCATCCGCCGCCGATCCGCCCTGGCGCAAAATCTCGCGCCCGGCTTCGGCGGCAAGCGGGTCGGCGGCGACGACCATCTGGTGCTGCGCGACGACAAGCGACTTCTCCGTCGTGCCCGATGCACCTTCCGGTGCAGGCCGGGCTTGCTCGGCTGCCAAAGTCGACGCGCCGGCGAGAAGGCACAAAAGAGCGGTCAGCGATCGGGACGTCATTCGTGCTCCTGGGCGGACTGCGGGACACAGTTGGCGGTGGACGAGAACGCGAACATACCTCATCGTCGCGTTCTTAAATCAAAGCCGCGAGAGACACACATGTCCATTTTGAAAGGCCGGGACCTCCGGCTCGGCATCGTCGCGCTTGCCCTTTTTGCAGCTGGAGCGGCGAGCACGAGGGCCCTCGACGCCACGACGCGGGTGATCCCGCTTCTTTCGACCGGAAAAACCGTCATGGACGAGCCGATCGTCTATCCAACAGGCGCGCCAGCGAAGATCACGGCCGCGATCGTCGAGATGCAGCCCGGCGCTGAGACTGGCTGGCATACGCATGGCGTTCCGCTGACGGGGCTGATCCTCGACGGCGAGCTGACCGTCGACTACGGCGCGAAGGGCACGCGCACGTACAAGAAGGGCCAGTCGGTCGCGGAAGCGATCAGCATCCCGCACAACGGCCGGAACACCGGCACGGGCGTTATGAAGCTGTTCGTCGTCTATATCGGCGCGGAAGGCGTCGCGACATCGATCGCGGACAAGCACCCCTGAAGACCGGCCCAATGGCGAGGTCCTTGCCGGAAAGCGAGGCGAGTGTGCCGCCTGATCGTCGAGACGCGTCCGCGCCGTGCGCGCATTCAAACCAGACGCCGGGTTTAACGAATGAGTTGCAATTGCAGCACGTCTTCCAATTCGTTGCTGTCGATGTGCGTCGCACGTTGCGGCGTCTGTTGCGGGGGGTGGAGCGCTCCACTAGGTTCCGGCGCGATATCGTTGCTATATCCTTTGGAGGGGCAAATGCGTTCATTCAAAATCGGCGTCGCGGCAGCGGCCATCGTGTGCGCGCTTTCAGTGACGGCAGAAGCCGGCAGCTGCGTGAAGGTCGGCGCCATCGGCGACGGGCTGACGCATGATCTGGCCGTCGTCATGTCGACCCACGGCTTGGCCAACATCATCGAAGCAAAGGGCTTGAAGGGCAAAGGTCCGGTGCACACGACGTGCGCGCCAGGCTCGGTGCTGACCGAATGCCGGTCCTCGCAGCTCGCCTGCAAGTAGCCTCCGCGATTTCAAATTCGCAGATCAGATGCCATCGCACGGGGCGCGTGCGGTGGCTTTTTTTTGCATCGCACTCCAGTGAGGCCGTGCTTAGACCGTGTTCTTCTTTTGTTTCAAAAACGCCCACCTCGCGCTTCCTCAAGTGCGAGACAAAAAACGAACTTCGCAGGCGGCGTCGTCAAATGGCAACATAGGACGTCAGAAAATTTCAAAAACATCAACAAACTCAGGCTCAAGGGTGGAATCATGATTGAACTGTGACTTCCCTGCTCTGCCGTTGAAAACGGGACTGATTTATACCCGCCTTTCATTAATCAGGGCCAGGATAACCCCCGTTACCCTGTGCCTTAAGTTTTGTCGCCATTGGAGCATCCCCCGATGACCCTTCACCGCCGTTTGAGTGGAATTGCCGTCGCCGCCCTGATCATGGCCGGAGGATTTATCTCCTCGACCGCTGCCCAGGCCGAAGATCTGGTCGATTTCCTCTGGGGGGGCAGCGAGGAATACGGTGGCGGACGCCGGGTGGTTTCCTTCGATTCCAAATATAAGCCGGGACAGATCATCGTTTCGTTTTCTGATCGCCGCCTGTACTTCATCACGAAGCCAGGCGAAGCCATTACGTATCCCGTCGCGGTTCCCAAGGGCGACGCGCGCTGGCAGGGCGTGACGTCCGTTACCAACAAGCGGGTCAATCCGTCGTGGACGCCGACGCCCGAGATGGTGCGCGAAAATCCGCGCCTTCCGCGATGGGTGCCCGGCGGCCATCCGATGAACCCGCTCGGCATTCGGGCCATGTACCTCGGCTCCAGCGCCTACCGCATTCACGGAACCGATGCGCCGTGGACCATCGGCCAAGCCGTTTCGCATGGCTGCATTCGCATGACGAACCAGGACGTGCTCGATCTTTATCCGCGCGTGCCTGTCGGTATGCGCGTGACGGTGACATGGCAGCACTTCACGACCGGATCGGCCGTCTCCAGCAACGCCTATCCGCGTTACGGCGACGACCAGGACGGCAAGTCGAACAACAACAACGGCTACGGGCAGGCCGCCACGCCGACGCGTGCGACCTACACTCGGCCGCAAAACACTTCCGGAGCCCTGTTCTCCTGGGATGACGATGCTCCGCCGCGCACCCAGCGTGCCAGCGTTCGCTCGGAACAGCCGAACGATGCCATCGATTCCGGCGACGCCGTCGATGCGACGGTAGATGCACCGATCGAGACGCAGCCTGCAAAGAAGAAAACCGCAGCCGTCGCAACGCAATCCGAGTCGAAGCCGGTTGAACCGAAGAAAAAGAAGCCTGCCGTTGTCGAGAAAAAGTCTGTCTCGACACCGCCGGTCGTGACGCCGGCTCCGGCCCACTCCCGTTCGGTTCCCGATCCGGTCAAGCCGCGCGAGGCTGCGCCGGCCGATCCGACGCCGACCAAATCGTCCATGGTCGCGCATCCGGAGAAATCGTCCTAACGTCTTCTGGCGATCTGAGTTCGACGGGCGGCCCAAGGGCCGCCCGTTTTTGTTTCGTTACCTACTATTCGGGGATTGCCTACGGGCCGCCTGTCCGCCATGTCAGGCTGTAAGATATCGGCGATCGGGTTATCATCCGGTCATCGCTCGAACCTGAGTTGAACAGCCTTGGTAACGCTTCTCGATACGACCGACCCCAAGCCGCGCCTGCGCCATCCGGAAAAGGCTTCGCGGCCGGACACCCCTTATTTGCCGAAGCCGCCTTGGCTGCGCGTGCGGGCACCCGGTTCGCGGGGATTTTCGGATACGCATAAAATCATGCGCGATCACGGCCTCAATACGGTCTGTGAGGAAGCCGCCTGCCCCAACATCGGCGAATGCTGGGAGAAGCGTCACGCGACGATGATGATCATGGGCGACATCTGCACGCGCGCCTGCGCCTTCTGCAACGTCGCCACCGGCCGGCCGGGGCATCTCGATGCCGATGAACCGGCGCGCGTCGGCGATGCGGTGGCGCGTCTGGGACTCGAGCACGTCGTCGTCACGTCGGTCGATCGCGACGATCTCGCAGACGGCGGAGCGCAGCATTTCGCGGAGACGATCGCCGCGATCCGCAGGCTCGCGCCGCGGACCACGATCGAAGTCCTGACGCCGGACTTCCTGCGCAAGGACGGCGCGCTCGACATCGTCATCGCGGCCCGTCCCGATGTCTTCAATCATAACCTCGAGACCGTACCCGGCCTCTACCCAAAAATCCGCCCCGGCGCGCGCTACTTTCATTCGCTCCGCCTGCTGCAGCGCGCGAAAGAGATCGACGCGCGGATGTTCACGAAGTCCGGCATCATGGTTGGGCTCGGCGAAACGCGCGAAGCCGTTCTACAGGTGATGGATGACCTCAGGTCGGCGGACGTCGATTTCCTGACGATCGGGCAATATTTGCAGCCGACGCGAAAGCACGCCGCCATCGAGCGGTACATGCCGCCCGAGGAATTCGAAGCGCTGGCAACATCAGCCTACGCCAAGGGCTTCCTGCAGGTCTCGGCGTCTCCGCTGACGCGCTCGTCCTACCATGCGGGAGATGATTTCCGCCGTCTTCGTGAGGCTCGCGAGGCGCGTCTCAGCGCCTAGAGCCTGTGCGCTTTTCGTTGAACCGCGGATCGGCTCGAGGTCTTTGTTTTGTGATGCTTCTTGCCGGAAAACCGGTTCCCACTTTTCCGGAAGCTCTCTAAAGCCTTTCCGATTGGTGGAATCCCGGAAAGGCTTTAGCTTTCATTTTTGTCGTGCTTCTTGCCGGAAAACCGGTTCCCACTTTTCCGGAAGCTCTCGTCAACGAAAGCAAATCCATGCCGAGATTCGCGGCCAACCTGTCGATGCTCTTCACCGAGCTTCCGTTTCTCGACCGTTTCGACGCGGCGGCATCGGCGGGCTTCGAGGGCGTCGAATTTCTCTTTCCCTACGACTACGACGCGGACGATCTCGCCGCGCGGCTCAAGGCGAACGGGCTGACGCAGGTGCTGTTCAACCTGCCAGCGGGCAACTGGGCCGCCGGAGACCGGGGCATCGCGATCTATCCGAACCTGACGGCAGAATTCCGCGAAGGCGTTCAGCGCGCCGTAAAATATGCGAAGGCGCTCCGCTGCACGCAGCTTCACTGCCTCGCGGGAACCGCGCCGCCTGGCGCCGATCATCGTACAATGCGCAAGACCTACGTCGATAACCTGACATTCGCGGCGCGCGCGCTTGCCGATGAAGGCATGACGCTGCTGATCGAGGCGATCAACACGCGCGACATTCCAAATTATTTCCTGAATTTCACGGCCAAGGCGGCGGACATCATCGAAAGCGTCGCGGCGCCAAATCTGCGGCTTCAGTACGACGTCTATCACATGCAGATCATGGAAGGGGATCTGACGCCGACGATCGACAAATATCTGCCGCTCATCGCGCACGTGCAGATCGCGGATACGCCGGGGCGGCATGAGCCGGGAACGGGGGAAATCAATTACCCGTTCGTGTTCGACCATCTCGATCGCGCGGGCTATCGCGGCTGGGTCGGCTGCGAATACAAACCCCGCACGTCGACTTCCGACAGCCTTCAGTGGTGGCGCAAGCTGAAAACGCCACCCGCCTGACAATAGCCGATACGCATCACGCTTCGGCGGTTACTTCGGTTCCGGCCTTGACGACCTTTTCGGTGAGATCCGGCGCGCAGAGTTCGATGAACCGATACGCGAAGCGGCGCAGGAAGCGCCCTCGTCGCAATGCGACGCGTGTCGTCGTCTTCGGGAAGAGGTGACTGTTGTCGAGCAGCCGGAGCCCCGCGTCCCTCTCCTTGTCGTATGCCATCGACGCGACGATCCCGATGCCGAGCCCGACCTCGACGTACGTCTTGATGACGTCGGCATCGAGCGCGACCATCACGATGTCCGGCGTCAATCCTGCCTTCGCGAATGTCGCGTCGACGCCAGGGCGACCCGTGAAGCCCTCATGATAGGTGATGATCGGCCACTCGGCGATCTTCTCGATCGTCAGCGGCTTGACGCTTTCGAGAGCATGCCCCTTCGGCACGATGACGCCGTGATGCCAGGAGTAGTAAGGAAACGAGACAAGCTCGGGTGAATTTTCCAACGCTTCGGTCGCGATGCCGATATCCGCGAGGCCGTCGTGCAGCATGGCGGCGATCTCTCGCGGCGATCCCTGCTGGAGCACCAAATGGACATTCGGGAATTCCTTTCGGAACGCCGAGATCGGGCCGGGAAGCGCGTAGCGCGCCTGCGTGTGCGTCGTTGCGATTGTGATCTCGCCGCGATCGGATTTCGCGAACTGATCGGCGAGGCGCTTGATGTTAGCGGTGTCGAGCAGGATACGTTCGACGATCTGGGCAAGCTCCTTGCCCGGCTCGGTCAATCCTAAAAGTCTTTTGCCGCGCCGAATGAAAAGCTCGACGCCAAGCTCGTCTTCGAGATCCTTGATGTGCTTGGAAACACCGGATTGCGACGTATAAAGCGCGTTCGCGACCTCGGTGAGATTAAAGTTGCGCCGTAATGTTTCGCGGATAATTCTGAGCTGTTGAAAGTTCACGACGCGGAGATACCGTTCTGTTCTAGGAAGACGCTGAGGCGGCGGCTTCTGATTTTCACGCGCTGCCCCGTAGAGAGGCCAAGCGAGGTTGCCTCGGTTCCTGGGATTTCGACTTCGAAGAAGTCTTTTCGACCCTCGCGAGCCTCGCCATTCGCCACCAATTCTACACGCGCGACGGCGCCTGTGCCAAGAATCCGATGGACGCTTGCCGTGATACCGTCGTCGGCGGAGACATCCGGCACAATTTCCGTTTCATGGGGACGAACGAATGCGATGACCGCCTGCCCGTCCTCGAAATGTCCGGCATGATGGCGGAGCCGCTCATCGCCGACGCGCACGTAGTCGCCCTCGATGCGGCCCCGGAATTCGTTAACCGCACCAATGAAGCCATAGGCAAACGCCGTCGCCGGGCGCTCGTAAATCTCTTTCGGCGGCCCGATCTGCTCGACGCGTCCCTTGTTGATCAGGACGATGCGGTCGGAGACCTCCAGCGCTTCTTCCTGGTCATGGGTCACGAAAATCGACGAAATATGCAGCTCGTCGTGGAGCGTTCTCAGCCAGCGCCGAAGCTCCTTTCGAACTTTTGCGTCGAGCGCGCCGAATGGCTCATCGAGCAAAAGCACGCGCGGCTCGACGGCAAGGGCGCGTGCCAGCGCAATGCGTTGTCTCTGGCCGCCCGAAAGCTGCGAGGGGAAACGGTTCGCGACCCAGGAAAGCTGCACGAGTTCCAGGAGCTGTCCGACCTTGGCGCGGATGTCTTTCTCGCTCGGGCGCTCACCGCGCGGCCTAACACGCAGTCCGAATGCGATATTCTCGAACACCGTCAGATGCCGGAACAGCGCGTAGTGCTGGAACACGAAGCCGACGCGCCGCTGGCGGACGTCCTTGGTCGTGGCGTCGTCTCCGTCGAGGATGACGCGGCCGCTGTCGGCATGCTCGAGGCCGGCAATCACGCGCAGCAAAGTCGTCTTGCCGCAACCCGATGGGCCGAGCAACGCAACCAGCTCGCCGTCTGGGAAATTGAGCGAGACGTCATCGAGTGCCTTGAACGTGCCGAACGCTTTATTGACGTTGCGAACCTCGATGCTCATTGGCCTTGCCCTTCCACCACAAGTTTACTTGCACGCCACTCGACATAGGTCTTCAACGCCAGCGTCACCAAAGCCAACAGAGCGAGGAGCGAAGCAACCGCGAAGGCGGCTGCGAATTGATATTCGTTATAAAGAATTTCGACGTACAGCGGCATCGTGTTGGTCTCGCCCCGGATATGCCCCGACACCACGGACACCGCGCCGAATTCTCCCATCGCGCGCGCGTTGCAGAGAATGACACCGTAGAGAAGCGCCCATTTTATATTGGGAATTGTGACGCGGAGGAATGTCTGCAACCCGGACGCGCCGAGCGAAATGGCAGCTTCCTCTTCGTCCTTTCCCTGCGCCTGCATCAACGGAATGAGCTCGCGTGCGATGAAGGGAAACGTGACGAAAATCGTCGCGAGAACGATGGCGGGGACGGCAAAAATTATCTTGATGTCATGATCGATAAACCAGGGGCCGAACCAGCCTTGGCGGCCGAACACGAGGACGTAAATCAAACCGGCGACGACGGGCGAAACCGAAAATGGCAGGTCGATCAGCGTGATCAGCAGGTTCTTTCCCCGAAACTCGAACTTCGCGATCGCCCAGGCTGCCGCGAGGCCGAAGACCAGGTTCAATGGAACCGCGATGGCCGCCGCGAGCAATGTCAGCTTCACGGCCGACAGCGCGTCAGGCTCGATGAGCGCCGAGAAGTAGGTATCGGCGCCCTTGCGAAAGGCTTCGACAAATACGGCGATGAGCGGAAGCAGGAGAAAAATCACGAAGTACGTCAGCCCAAGGCCGAGAACGACCAGCTTGACCCAGCCGGCATCCCGCGTCGCCGGGTTGGCCTCGAATTTTCCTGCGCCGTGCAAGCGCGCGTCGAATGTTGCAGCGGCAGTCATCAGACCGTCCTTCCAAAGCGGCGGGCATTCCAAGCCTGCAGCGCATTCACGATGAGAAGCATGATGAATGAGATGATGAGCATCACGGCCGCGATGGCGGTTGCGCCGCGATAATCGAATTGCTCAAGCTTCGTGATGATGATCAGCGGCGTGATTTCCGAAACCATCGGAATGTTCCCCGCGATGAAGATCACCGAGCCGTATTCGCCCACGGCACGGGCGAAGGCGAGCGCAAAGCCGGTCATGAGCGCAGGCAGCACAGTCGGAAAAACCACCCGTATGAAAGCTGTCCAGCGGTTGGCGCCAAGGCTTGCCGCCGCTTCTTCAAACTCAGTTTCGAGATCTTCGAGAATTGGCTGCACGGTCCGCACGACGAACGGCAAGCCGATGAACACCAGAGCGACGAGAACGCCCGCCGGGCCAAAGGCGATCTTGATGCCGAACGGATCCAGCAGGCTACCGATCCAGCCGTTCTTGGCGTAAATCGCCGTCAGTGCGATGCCGGCGACGGCTGTCGGCAAAGCGAACGGCAAGTCGATCAGCGCGTCCACGAGCTTTCGGCCGGGAAACGTGTATCGCGTTAGACCCCACGCCAGCAGCAAGCCGAAGACCGCGTTGATGCACGCGGCGAGAAACGCGGCCCCGAACGTCAGCCGATAGGATGCCACGACACGCGGCGCCGTCACCGCGGTCCAGAATTCGTTCCACGTCATGGTCGACGATTTCAGGAACACGGCGGACAACGGAATGAGAACAATTAGCGAAAGATAGACGAGCGTGAAGCCGAGCGACAGCCCGAAGCCCGGCAATACTCTCTTGTTAACGCTGGCGCTCATCGTGCCGACCCTCGGAATTTTCCAGGAAAGCGAATGTTCTGCACACTATGCGAGAGGCACACGTCTTCGAACGAAGAAGACTTGCAATTGATATTCTTGTGCTTGGAATGCTGCGAAATCGGCCAGTCGACGCCGAATTCTAAAAGCCGCGCGGATGGGATCTGGTGCGATCGACCGGGGCGACGACCAGGAATGCTTTGGCGTCTTTATCGCCTGGATTGTGAAGCGTGTGCGGAGAATCGGCGTTGAAGATAATTGAATCGCCTTCGGAGAGCCGCGCAGGAGAATCTTCTCCGACCTTCAATTCGATTTCGCCGGCGAGAATGACAAGCGCCTTTTTAACCCCCGGCTCGTAGGCCGCGACATCTTCACTGTGCCGGGCGACGATCGTCACCTCATAGAGTTCGATGCTCAGCGGGTCGCCCCATGGGAATAATGCGCGACACGTGAAACCGCCGCTGCTGGAGGCAAGCACCGTTGCCCGGTCGCGCGGAACGATGACGGTTCCGCCGGAACCCGAATTCGAAATGAGACTCGGAACCGAAACCTGCAAAGCCTCGGCGATACGGCCCAGGAGATTGATCGTCGGCGCGCTTTTCCCGGTCTCGATTTGACCAAGCATGGCGCGGCTGACGCCTGATTTTGCTGCCAGTTGCTCGAGAGACAGGCCCGATTTGCGACGGAGATGCCGGAGGTTTTCTCCGACGACGATCGAGAGTTTCGTCACGGCACTCTCCGGATGCTGTGGATCAGCGTGAATCTGCTTTCCGATCATCACCATCACACGCCGCCTCTCGCTCGTTGACCTCTGCAAGTACGGATAACCGGCCAAGCATATCGGCGGAACGAAGAAAAATTGCTGAGCTTATGCGATCACATCAGGAGGTGCCGCAGGGTAAATGCCCTAAAAATAGACAGCAGATCCGCACTTATGCCGAAACGCCGGCACCGCGCAGATCGCCTAGTTCCACTCAAGGAGATGCCGCGTTCACTCCGGCCGAGACGCGCGGGAGCGCCATAGCTTGTTCTCGAGGTCAAAAAAAAGAGCGGCTATTCGAGCCGCTCTTTCTGTCGAAGCTCTGACGAAGCGTCAGACATCGAGAGCCTTAGAAGTTGACCTTCGCGCCTGCGATAACCTGTTGCAGACTATCGATGTTCGTTTTGTTTGCCTCGCCCGCGACCTGCACGTCGCCATCAGCATGCTGATAAACGAGATAGAGCATCGTTTCCGCATTTTCGAGATACTGCGCGAGACCGCCCGAAATATAATCGATTTCAGCATTCTCGGTGCGCAACGTGCCCCTATTCACGTTAGAGCCAGGTGTATCGTGCCGGTAGTTCACGAAAATATTGGTCTTTCCGAGTGAGATCCACTTAGTCTCGATGCCGCCCTGGACGAACCAGGTGTCGTCGGTTTTATCGACGAGCGCCGGATTGCCGACAGTGACGTCAGCTGCACGCGTGTTGTCGATCTGCTGACCATAGCCCGAGAAGAGAAACAAACCCGTCGGCTTATGCTGGATAAAGCCGGACACGCCCCACCATTCGCAATCAGCGCGGAAGTCGGCCGGACCGGTGTGGCAAAGGTTGTTGGTTTCATCGGACGAGTGGCCGTAGCCGGCGCGGGCGTTCACGTCGAAATCGCCAAAGCCGCCCTTGTAGATGAGCGCCGTGTCCCAGATGTCGTCCTCGCCCCAGGACGCCGTGTACGTGAAGCCGGCGATGGTCGGCGAATCATATCTGACGATGTTGCGGCGGCCATTGTCGCCCGGCGTCGAGTTGTTGAAGCCGCGCGCGATGTCGGACCATCGCAGGTTGCTGCCGCCAGCCGGACCCGGAATAAAGCTTCCGCCCGAACGCGCGAAGAAGCTTGCCTGATAGTCCGGCGGGCCTTCACCGTCGAAGAAGTTACGGGTCATCGTCGTGTCGGCGTCGTCGAGAAGATGATACGTCGACGTCCCGTCCTGGCCGATCGTGACCTTGCCAAGCTGGCTGCTCTTCAGGAACCAGCTGCTTTTGCGAACGGAAATGCTGTTTGGGCTGGTGCCATCCGGCGTGTTCTGGTCCCACTTGCCGCCATTACCGCCGAAGACGCCAAGCTCAAGGACATAACCCGCCGACCAGTCCTTATCGATCTTGGCTTCGCCGATGAACCGAACTCGGGATTGCTCAACCGGATTCGTGCCGACGTAGACGTTGCTTTCCGTGCCGTCGTCCCAGAAGGCCACCTGCTCACTAACCCAACCGGATATCGTCAGGCTGACCTTGCGGTTGCCTTTGCGAGCCGTCGTGGCTTCAAGCTCCGCGATGCGCTCTTCGAGATCGGCGCAGCAATTTCCACCGAGATCCGCGGCGGCCGCAGGCAGCGCCGATCCACCGATTAGCGCGCTTGCCGCGCCAAGAAATAACGTATGCCGAAGCCCCAGCGTGCGTGCCATTATATTCGTCCCGTCTGCCATATTAGATTTGTGTAATTCAGATTTGATTGCTGCTCATTCTCCGTCAGCCAATTCGATTTTTTGCATTTGCTTGTGAATGTCAATTAACTAAGTATTTTCATTCTATTATCTGTTATATTGCCGTCTCTCTCCTACATCACGTGTTCTCTTCAAACGGGATTGCGCCACCCCTCCTCTCGGAAAGGCGGCGCGACATGCAGTCGACGATGTGACGGATCAAGCAGAAGCTTTCAGGATGCCCATTGGTGGCCGTAGAGCTGCCCCGCCCGGGATAGCCGGAATGCAGCAACTCGTTCTGCCGCCAAACGAAATTCCGCAGCTCGCTGTAAGCGCTGGAGCAACGCGAGAGCCTCCGGCCATGGCCCGAAACCGGCATCGGCGTTGATGTGGCCAGCCTCACCAAGGTTCACGAAGTCCGCTTTCCAAAGCCGCGACCAATGGGTCGCGCGATCTAAAGCCATCCAGGGATCATTTGTACTTGCAACGACAATTGCCGGAAATCCCAAAGGCTTTGACGGCAGAAATTCCGCAATTCCGAATCGATCGGGATCAGCAGGCGCGACGAGCATAACGCCGCCGATTCGTTCCCGGTGATCACTCGCCGCCTGCACGGCAGCTAATGCACCAAATGAATGGGCGACAATAAAGACAGGATCAGTTGCGCGCGCAATTTCTCGCCGAACGCGGCTCGACCAGTCCGGCAGATGCGGGTCGTTCCAGTCGCGTTGCGTTACGCGCAGGCTTCCGGCGACGCGGTGCTCAAGCCAAGTCTGCCAGTGGGTCGGTCCGCTCGATTTCAGGCCAGGTACGATGAGGGTCGGCATGGAATTCGTCCTTCGATGCTTGAGGCGACTTCGGGGCCTGCGCGTTACGGCGGCATCCGAAGCAAATTCGGGGCGGCTCGATCAGGAGCGCGCGCCACTACACATCTCTTGGATCAGCATCGTTGCCATCTCCGCACCGGGTAACCTGCTTCGTGCGCCGCCCGGCTTCATGCCCGGACGATTGGAGGAGTGCCTGCTCTACGACGAGCGGCGCACGAATTCTTTTAAGTCAGGCAGAGATCAGCTCTTGTTGCCCGGCGTATAGATCTGATCAAAAATCCCACCGTCGCCGAAGTGCGTGGCCTGGGCTTTCGTCCAGCCGCCAAACACCTCGTCAATCGTGAAGGTTTTGATCGGACCGAACTGGGCTGCGTGCTTCTCGGCGACCTTCGCGTCGCGCGGACGATAGAAGTTCTGAGCGGCGATCTCCTGGCCTTCAGGGCTGTAGAGATGCTGCAGGTAAGCTTCGGCGACTTCGCGCGTGCCGCGCTTATCAACGATCTTATCGACGACCGCGACGTTCGGCTCAGCAAGGATGGAGAGCGACGGCGTGACGATCTCGAACTTGTCGGAGCCGAATTCCTTCAGCGACAGGTAGGCTTCGTTTTCCCAGGCCAGCAGAACGTCGCCGATGCCACGCTCGACGAACGTCGTCGTCGACCCGCGGGCGCCCGAGTCCAGCACCTTCGTGTGCTTGTAGATGTCGGAAACGAATGCCTTCGCCTTATCGTCGTTACCGCCCGGCTGCTTCAGCGCATAGCCCCACGCCGCGAGATAGTTCCAGCGCGCGCCGCCGGATGTCTTGGGGTTGGGAGTCACGATCTCGACGCCGTCCTTAACGAGGTCGGACCAATCCTTGATGCCTTTCGGATTGCCTTTGCGAACCAGGAAAACGATGGTCGAGGTGTAAGGAGCGGAGTTGTCGGCGAAGCGCTTGATCCAATCGGCCTTCACAAGCCCGCCGTTCTTGTGAAGCGCGTCGATGTCGGCAGCCAGCGCCAATGTTACGACGTCGGCGTCGAGCCCGTCGATCACCGCACGCGCCTGCTTGCCGGATCCGCCGTGCGACTGTTTGATGGTGACATCGTCGCCCGTCTTCGCCTTCCAGAATTTCGTGAATTCCTTGTCGTAAGCGGCGTAAAGCTCGCGAGTCGGATCATAGGAAACGTTGAGAAGCGTAACGTCTTTTGCGAATGCGGATGGCGTGGGACCTGCCAGCCCGGCGATGCCGAGGCCGAATGCAGCAACGAGCGCCGATCGGCGCGTTAATGTCGTGAAGGGCATATCAACCTCTCAAGTTGGAGTTAACCTGAGAGCGAAGGTATTTGGCGCTTTCGCATCCGCGAACGAAGAAGAATTGCTGAGCTTATTAGAATGTTTGCTGCCTGCAATGGAATTACGAGCCGTCAGCATCCACTAAAATTGTAATCTACGTCTGCCGGTCTAAACGCGATTTTGAACCCGACATCGGGTTCAATCCAAAATAACGGATTTCGTGCGCGGCTAACGCGCTGCAAAATCGATATGCCTTCGCGTCATTTCGTGCGCGGTTCGACGGTGTCGGCCGTGATCGTGTAGCCCGCATCGGCCAAGCCGGTGAATGCAACCGTCGTGTTGATCTTGCCGGTCACCGTGACGGGATCGAACTGGCCGCCGACCTCAAAGCCTTTCTCCGTTTTCACGTAGATGATCTGGTTCGCCGGGGGCGGCGGCACGTGAATGCAGGCGCCGACGAATGGCACCAGCAGAAATTCTTTCACCGTCGTCGCGTCGAAATCCAGCGGCACGACATAGCCGCCGATCGAAACGCTCTGACCGTCGAGTTCGGGAACGACGGCTGGCGGACGATCATTGCCCGGCTGGCGGCGCTTCACCGACATGAACGTGCCCTCCGCGAGCGGCGGAGGCGGCGGACCGCCGTCCGGCGCAGGTGTCGAGCCACCGAAGAAGGTCTTTCCCTGCAGTGGTTGCGCGGGCATCGTCTTGGGCACGAGGTCAGCCCATTTGAGTTGCCGAGCCACATCCGCCGCAAAGGCCGAGGTTGCCGCGACCGTTGCCGCAAGCAGAAGCGCGCCTTGCAACAATCTTCTTTGCCCTGCCGTCATCGGCAATTCCTTTCTTTGCGGCTGCGTTCGATCACGTACGAACCATCATGCCGTCTGCAAGTGATAATCTGTAAGCTCTGAGCGCCGGCAATAGCCCCGCGACAAATCCCGCCACGACGATCAGACCGAGCTTCACCCATTCATCGGTTCGCGGCGGGTCGATCGCGAGGCTCAATCCATAAGCGTGATCGATGTATGGCCGAGCGAAATAGAGTCCGACGTAAAGTCCGATCGCGCCGAGTGCGACACCCGCAAGCGTCAGAAGCCCGCCCTCCGCCGCCAGCAGACCGAGCACGGTTGTCGGCGTCGCGCCGACGGATCGCAGGATTGCCATTTCCCTGCGCCGCTCGTTCAGTGTCGTCAAAATCATCGTCATCATGCCGAGAAGAGCCGTCACCACGACCATCGCCGACACCGCCGACAATGCCGTTTCCGCCGTACCGATCAGACCCCAAAGCTCCTGCAAAGCGACGCCCGGCATGATCGCCGACAACGGCTCTTCGCCATAGTTGTTGATGGCGCGCTGAATTTTGAAGGTCGCGAGCTTCGAATTCAGCCCCACCATCGCCGCGGTGATCGCTCTCGGCGTCAAATCCATTTTTCGCACGTCGTCGGGAGACACGCTTTCGCCGGGAACCGGCGCTCCGTTCTGCCAGTCGATATGGATGGCTTCGATCGCTTCGAGGCTGATATGCACCGTGCGATCGATCGGCGTTCCCGTTTTTGCGAGGATACCGGCGACGCGGAACGGCTTATCCGCGTGCTCGACGAACGAGATATTTCCGACGCCGTGCGCGATGACGATTTTATCGCCGACCTTGTAGTGAAGTGTGTCGGCGACATCCGCTCCGATCACGGCGTCGAAGAGATCCTTGAAAGGACCGCCCCCCGCAAAGGTCATGCTTTGGCCGCGGCGAAACTTGTAGTGCGTGAAGTAATCGGTGTTGGTTCCAAGCACGCGGAAGCCGTGGTGACTGTCGCCTAGCGATAACGGGACGATCCACGAGACTTCCGGCAGCTTCGCGATATCCTCGTAGCTTTTCCAGGTTACGTTATTGGTTGCGTTGCCAATGCGGAATACGGAATAGAGCAGCAGGTTGAGGCTGCCGCTGCGTGCGCCGACGATCAGATCGGTTCCGGATATCGTGTCAGCGAAACTCTGCCTGGCGCCGGTGCGAACTTTTTCGACGCCGAGCAGAAGCATGACGCTGAGGGCGATGGCGAGCACCGTCAGCAACGCCGTCACCCAGCGATTGAGAAGCGACTGCAGCGCGAGACGCATGATCATCATGAGAGCGCTCCCCGCGTCGCGACGGCGATGTCATCGAGCCGCACAATGCGATCGAAGTAGCGGGCGAGGCTTTCATCGTGACTGACCATGATCACGCTGGCTCCCGCCGAACCGCTTTGTGCAAAAAGTAAATTCAAGAATGTGCCCTCGGTGTTGCGGTCAAGCGCGGATGTCGGTTCGTCGGCAACGATAATCTGCGGAGATCCGATCAAGGCACGCGCGGCCGCGACGCGCTGCTGCTGGCCGACACTCAGATTTGCGGTTTTCGCGGTGGCGATGACGGTCTTGTCGATGCCGAGCGTCGTGAGGAGTTCGGCCGCCACGTCGTCCGGCGCACCGTGGACGCGCGCGCGATTACGCCGCGTGCGCGAGAAGTGCAGCGGTAGAAGCACGTTGTCGATCAGCGAGCCATAGGGAAGCAGATTGAACATCTGGAAGATGATGCCGAAATGGTCGACGCGAAAGCGATCACGCGCGGCGCCGCTCAACCGCGCCATGTCGGTTCCGAGCACGGCGATCTTGCCTTTGTCCGGAACAACGATGCCAGCGAGGAGACTCAGAAACGTGCTTTTTCCGCTTCCCGAGGGACCGAGCAGCAGCAGCTTTTCGCCACGCGCCAACGTGAAGTCCGAAATCGCGAGCGTGAACGGCGACGAGCCCGGCCATGTGTATTCGACGTTCGCGAACGAGACAGCATCGGGAGAGCCAGCGCTCTCCCCCTGCCGTCCGACCTCTGCGGTCAGAAGATCGCTCATCCGTTTACATCACGCCCGTGAGATCGAGCGTTGGCTTATCGCGGCTCATCTGCGCCTGCGTCTGCCCTTTCGACGTCGTGATGTTCACATTGAGAAGTTGCGCGCCGGCGAAGTTCGTAAAGTACACTGTCTCCAGACCCGTGACGCTTTCAGGCGCTTCACATGTGATCGTATACGTTGCGTGGAACTCTGAGTGCTCGGGTGCGCCGGGCTTATCATCGTCATCGTCTTTCTCGCCCGGGTGATGCGTTTCCTTGCGATTCTCTACGTTCGCCGTGTCGGCTTTACATTTTGCAGCCGCCGGTAATTTGAAGACGCCCAAGACGTCCGTCAGCTTTGCCTTACCCTTTTCGACTTCCGCCTTTTGCGCGTCGGTCGATGGAACGTGCTCAAACCCCACGATGTCCATGCCGGGAACCACGAGTTCCATCGAGATTTTCTTACCTTCGATGGCGATGTCGAGCGTGCCCTGTCCGTGAACGTGAGGGCCAAGTTGCCTGTGTTCTGCCTCGTCGGCTGCGGCGGGTGAAACAAGAACAAAGACAGCGGCCGCGAGGCCTGTGAATGTCTTCAACATGATGATCTCCAGAATTGGATTGACTATTGCGGTGTCCGGCAAATGCGAAGCGGCGCTCAGGCCTTCATCGCAATGAGCCGAGGCGCACCTCTGCGCGCGATAATGGAAAGCGTGATCGAAGATGCTCAACCGTCGCGGCGAGAAATCTTTCTTAAACGCTCACGCGTCGTCGGCTTCCGGCGGTCCCCGAGCCTGAAAATGATCGCGATGAATGAGGTCGACCGCGGCCACATCGCGGGTATCGAAACGTGCGCCACCTTCGAGCGGCGGCGCGGAAATCTGAGGCAGGGACGGCGGCTCTAGGGACGTCTGTGCGATCGCTGATGCCCAGCACAGCACGCAACCATCGTGAGAGTGCTGACCGCGATCGGGGTCGCAGGGCCGGTTGCTCAAGGGCGCACAAAGCCCGGCCGTGATAGCTCGCGCGGCAATGCCCGATCCGCGATTAACCTCGTGGTGATGATGCGATGCCGCAACGGCGAGCTGCACGCTGAACGCTATTAACGTCAGCACCGCGAGCCAGCAGCGATTTCGCAATATTTTCATCCTGGCCCGCAACCCTCGCCCTTCACTACGAGTCACCCTTCCATATGTCATAATCGTGGCGGCTGAGGCTGCGCAAATGAGACAGCAGAAATTTCGGGCGACGGGGAACAAACCATTCTCCCGGGCAATTCCATTGACGCGAGAGTCTGGCAGATTTTTGGAATAATATAAAGTATCAAATTGTGACCAAGAGGAGGCAAAACCTATTTTTGCGACTTTGGCCGCGTCGGTATCAGGACGCCGGTCAGAATGGCGCCGTTCCGGCTCTCCGCAGGTTTGCCCTGCCCATCATGGTGCTTTTGCCCTGGATCGCGCTCGGCATCGTCTTGCTTCGCGCGCTTGATACACGAGCGAGAGATGCGCTCGAAAGCGAAGCTCAGGTGCGAGCATCTGCCTATGCCGCGCTTCTCGATCAACAGATCCGCAATGTTATCGTCTCTATCGAGCGGTCGTGGATAACATCGAAGGCGAGTGGCGATACAAATGTCGCGAGCGCGTCCGGTTCCGATGTCCCGGATTCCCGCAGTGTATGGCTTAACGCGACGGATGGCGCGTTTACCGCAATGACGCCAGCTTCTGTCGATGTCTCTGCCTCCGATGCGCTGGATGCGCGATCGCTTTCCACTGCAAAGGCCGCGCTCGCGACGAAAACGCCTCGCGTGGCGTCCTACGTCGATGATGCCGGGCTTAGTGGACTCAATTTGTGGCTGCCATTTTTCAAGGACGGCAATGATCCTATCCTGCTGCAGTCGCGCCTGCCGGCGTCGGCGTTAAGCGCATCGCTGCAATATATCGCATCGCGAAGTCCGTGGGACATGACCGTTACGGATGCCGACGGTACAGTCCTTGCCAATTTCATTAACGATGCCGAGAGGGGGAACGCGGCCAGGAGCGCATCCATTTCATCACGCGCGGATTTTGCTCCAGACGGAGCTTACGTAACAGCCACATCCGAACTCTCGCCGTTTGGATTTCGCGTGCGCGCGATGACGCTGCTCGCGTCTATTGAAGACGAGAGCCGGCGCAACTGGACCAGCTTCTTTATCGTTACGTGTATGCTGACAGCGGTAACCTTGGCGGCCGATAGAACCATGTTTCGGAAACGAGTAAGCAAAGACGCCGAGAGGCAACTCGACTCGTTTGCATCGAAGGGGCTTGTCGCAGGATCTGCCGCAGGTGAGCACGGCCTCGAAGAAGCCGGATCAGCCCCATCGAATCCGACGCTAGATCGCGCACGAGGTCTCGACGAAGAGCGCCTGCACCAAGCGCTCGTTGCTGGCGGCATTTGCATTTGGGAGTGGCGTCGAACGAATAACACGATCGTATGGGAAAATTCGCCGGCCACGCTGCTGCGTCAGTCCGGCGACATGCCCCCACCCAGCGTGCGCGCTCTTATTCGGCGGACGTTTCCTCATGAGCGCCGTCGCGTGCTGCATTCGATCCGTATCGCGCTCGCCGATGGCCGGCCGCTTTCGATTGATGTCAGGCTGACATGCTTCGACGGAGAGCAGAGGTGGATCGCGCTCAGGGCCAACCCGATCCGCAGCGACGCCGGACACGTCATCGGTTTCGTCGGTACGGCCCAAGATGTGACCGATCAGAAGCGCGGACTGTCACGAACCGACGCGTTGCTGCGAGAAGTCTCGCATCGATCGAAGAACATGCTGGCGCTCATTCTCGCCATGGCCCGGCTAACGGCGCGCGATGCGATTGATGTCAAATCGCACTTGAAAGAATTCACGCTACGCGTTGCAGGGCTTTCCGCATCGCAAGATTTGATCGTCGCGGCGGAGTGGCAAAGCGTCGATCTCACGAGGCTTGCTTCGGCGGAAATTGAGGCCGTGGCACGCTCCGACGCCTCACGCGTGAAAATTTCCGGCCCTCCCGTGCTTGTTACACCGGAGGCTGCGCAGACGCTGGGCATGATCCTGACCGAGCTTGCGCTGAATGCGATGGCGCACGGCGCGCTTTCGACTGCGTCAGGCGAAGTCGTTCTTTCCTGGGCATTTCCGAACGCTTCGATAATCCGGATCTCTTGGCGGGAAATCGGCGGTCCGGCCTACGACGCCGATCGTTCCAAGGGGTATGGCCTCTCGGTGATCGAGCGGTTCTCCTCGCAGGGACTGAAACTCGACTCTCGCGTTACGAGCGACGGCGATAACGTGACCTGGACCCTCGAAGGCCCGCTCGCGCACATCGGCATGCATTCGACACCTCGTCCGGCTTGAAGTCTGGAGGCGCAGGCGCTGAGACATTTGTTGCTGGTTAGACAGAACGCGCCCCAGAAATTCTGTCACGGCGATGTGAAAATATAATCGGCCGCGCGTGCATCCGCGCGGGAACCGTTGGGCCAAGACCACGTTTTATTATTGTGACCGTGCCCGTTACTCCCTCCCACTCCCCCGTGGCCCAAGGCACGGCGCATTTCATGAGCCCGCACGCCTCCCCCCGAGCGTCGCGGGCTCTTTATTTTTCCAGCAGCACTGCTAACGCCGCACGCTGACGATTATGGCAAAGAACTCAGGAATATACGGCCGGAATGCGGAACTGGCCGAGCGTCGGCGGCGTTTCAAGCCAATAACCGGAAAGTGGAGATTCACGAATGGGCAATCTTCTGCATTACGCCATCGTTTTCCTCGTCGTTGCAATCGTTGCGGCGCTTCTCGGGTTCGGCGGCGTGGCCGGAACCGCGATGGAAGGTGCGCGCCTGCTGTTCTGGGTCGCGATCGTCCTGTTTGTCGTTGCGCTGATCGCGAATTTCGTGCGCCGGGCTTAAACGCTTCGAAGCTTGCGGCATGAGTGAACGTAAATAGGGCGCAACGGTTGAAGCCGTTGCGCCCTTCTCAATTTTTAGGAAACGCGTCGAGATCTCAGGCGGCGCGCTGCCCAGCCTTCGTCGAGCGCAAACCGAAAAACAGCGACTGGCTGATCATTGCCTTGACCACGGCAGGTTCGAACGGCTTGGTGATGAGGAAGACCGGCTCCGGCTTGGTGCCGGTCAGGAGGCGCTCCGGGAACGACGTGATGAAGATTACCGGCACGCTGATCGTCTCGAGGATTTCGTTAACCGCCTCCAGTCCCGAGCTTCCGTCAGCCAAGTGGATGTCGGCGAGAACAAGAGAAGGCGCTTTCTTCGCGACTTCCGCGACGGCTTCCTTGTGCGTGCGGGCAACGCCCTGGACGCGATGACCGATATCGACGACCAGCGCCTCGAGATCCATCGCAATCAGCGGTTCGTCTTCAATGATGAGAACGTCGGCCGAAAGCTGCTCGGCGATTTCGGAACCGGCCATCTGTAGAAGCTCGGTGATGTGAGCCGGGGTGCAATCCAGGATTTGCGCGGCTTCCGCAGTCGTAAATCCTTCGACGGATACGAGAAGAAATGCCTGCCTCGGAAGCGGCGTAATGGATTCAAGCCGGCGCTCGGGCAAAGACTTCTCCGCCGCCGTCTGCTCTTCTCTCTCCTGATTTACAGGAACTGAATTCCAAACCTTCGTGAAGGCCCGATACAGCGCCGCGCGTGGCGACAGCGTCTTATCGAAGGAGCTTGAATCCGCAATCAGGGCTTCCAGCACGGCTGCAACATAGTTGTCGCCCGAATGCTGACTGCCTGTCAGCGACCGAGCATAGCGGCGCAGATAAGGCAGGTGCGGAGCGATAGATTCGGCGATCGACATGGTGAACCTCGCGCGTTCATGACTTCCAAGATGAGCAGTTTAGATATGGGGCCGGTAACGCTCTCGTGCCGGGATTACCCGCGTACGACAGATTGCCCAAGTCGAACGAGCCCCATGAATTCCGGATTCGATGTGAAATCCTCGCCCGATTCGAGGCCAAGTGCTTTGGTCAAGGCGACCCTGGCACGGTTGACTCGGCTCTTGACCGTTCCCACGGCCGCTCCGGTGATTTCGGCAGCTTCTTCATATGAAAATCCTTCCGCGCCGACGAGCAGCAGAACTTCCTTCTGATCGTCACTTAGAATTCCAAATGCCTTTTTAAAGTCGATGAGATCCATATGGACGTGTTGGTTCGGTAGGATCGACATGCGCTCGGCAAGCGCGTTATCGGCGTCTTCGACCTCGCGCCGACGCTTGCGCAATTCCGAGAAATAGGTGTTGCGCAGGATTGTGAAAAGCCAAGCCTTAAGGTTCGATCCTTTTTCGAAGCTGTCGAGATTGGTCCAAGCCTTGACAAGCGTGTCCTGAACGAGATCATCCGCACGCGTTGGATCGCCGCACAACGAATTCGCGAAGGCGCGAAGGTTCGGAACGGAGGCGATCAACAGAGTCTGAAGGTCGTCGGCGGGTTTGGTCACGTTTTACCCCCCCTGGCCTTTTTCCGGACCATCGCCCGGAGTTTTGTCTTCGCGTTCCTTCAACTGCTGCAGCAAGTTTATAAAACGATCCGGAACCGGCTCACAGATCAGCTCGTTGTAAGCTTCACGCAGACGTTTCCCGATTTGCCCCTGAAGCTCTGCAGGCAACTGTGTTTGCGACGGCATGGATTCCCCCAGTTTGGAGGCACTGCTCGCGCCCATATTGTGAAACCCCTTGTGTTAGATCCACGCGTGCTGTTGGAAGGCACCTCGGATCTAGTGGTCGTCTAGACCTAAATACCTGAACGTAACAAAAAGTTCCGTACCGCCTAAACGACTTTTGGTGTTTTAAATTTAATTATTTAAATCAATATCTTATTATGTTCAACAATCGACGACGTGGAGGAACGAGCCGGTCGTCCATGCGCGTCGGCTGCCGCGTTGCGCAAGCGCGTTGCCGTCTGAATCATAAAGGTGGAACAGAGGTGCGTCGGGCGACGACAGAACGCTCGCATAGTGGAATTCGTGGCCGGTCAGACAGTCGCCGGGGCGGCCCAGGACACACGGTTCGACGAGCTCGGCTTTTCTGTAACCGAGGTTGAGCTTGCGGCGGGCGAACGAGGTTTCCAATCCAAGAAGGCCAATCATCTCGTGACGTTCGCCAGAGGCGTCGACGAGGCCAGTGCCGAGAGCCATGTAACCACCGCACTCGCCGTGCACCGCGCGGGTCTCCGCAAATTTCCGGATCGCCGATTTGAACCGGTGGGCTGCTGCCAGCTGTCCGGCGTGAAGCTCGGGATAGCCGCCGGGCATCCAGACGACATGCGCGTCAGGATCTGGGACTTCGTCAGCCAGCGGTGAAAACGTGACGATTTCGGCGCCCGCCGCGCGCCAGGCCGCAAGAAGGTGCGGATAGACGAACGAGAATGCAGCGTCGCGCGCGAGCGCGATGCGCTGTCCGGGCAGCCGGATCGCAGCGGGCGTTCCGGAGGCAACGGAACCGGGCTTTGCAAGCTCAAGGATGCGCGCGATGTCGACGTTCGCATCGATGAAATCCGCGAGTGTGTCAAGGCGGCTCTCGAGTTCCGCTGTTTCCTCGGCCTGCACGAGCCCTAAGTGCCGTTCCGGTAGAACGAGGTTCGCCTCGCGCGGCAAGGCGCCGACGACGGGCAAGCCGACTGCCGTCAGCGCTTCCGACACGAAGCGGATGTGGCGCGCGCTGCCGACGCGATTGAGAATGACGCCGGCGATTTCGACACGATCGCGAAAGTTCTGGAAGCCACGCGCGACGGCGGCGGCCGTCTGCGATTGGCCGGAGACATCGAGCACGAGAATGACAGGCCATCCCGTCGCCGCCGCCAAATCGGAACTCGCCCCGTTTCCCCAATGCCCCGGCTGCACGACGCCATCGTAAAAGCCCATCAGGCCTTCCGCTATTACGATATCGGCGCCGCGCGACGCCTCAGTCAGAAGCCCGGCCACGCGTGGCCAGCGCATCGCCCAGCTGTCGACGTTGTAGGACTCGCGTCCCGCGGCGACGACGTGGAACGCGGGGTCGATATAATCCGGCCCGCATTTGAAGGGCTGCACGGCATGGCCGCGCCGCTTCAAGGCGCGCAGAAGCCCGAGCGTGACCGTCGTCTTGCCCGATCCCGATCGAGGTGCGCCGATCAGCAATCCGGGCGGAAGTGATGTTGCCTCAGCCATGTTTCAAACCCACATCAACCGCCGCGAAACCTACGACGATAGTCGACGCTATAAAGTGCGCTTTCACGGAAATCCTCGCGCCCGAGCGCTTCGCCGACAAGGATCAGCGCGGTCCGCTCGACAGACATTTCTGAGGCCTGAGCGACAATCGTCGCCAGCGTCCCGCGAACGACCTGTTCTTCCGGCCAGGATGCGCGATAGACGATGACTGCCGGGCAATCGACTCCGTAATACGGCAACACGCGCTGCACGACATCCGCGATCGCGTGAATGGAGAGATGCACGGCGAGCGTTGCGCGCGTCGCCGCGAAAGCCTCGAGCGTTTCGGTTTCGGGCATTGACGAAGCCCGGCCGGACGTGCGCGTCAGAACCACGGATTGCGCAACCTCGGGCAACGTCAATTCGCGTGCGAGCGCTGCGGAAGCCGCCGCGAATGAGGGAACGCCGGGTGTGATCGTATATGGAATTTTCAGCCGGTCGAGGCGTCGCAACTGTTCGCCGAGTGCGCTCCAGATCGAAAGATCGCCGGAGTGCAGGCGCGCGACGTCCTTGCCTTCGGCAGTCGCCTTCTCGATGCGGGAAACGATCTCGTCGAGCGTCATCGGTGCGGTGTCGACGATTTCGGCTCCGGCCGGGCAGTAGGCGAGCAGCGCTTGCGGCACCAGAGATCCGGCATAGAGGCAGACCGGAGAGCGCGTGATCAAATCGCGGCCGCGTATCGTGATGAGATCGGGGGCGCCCGGACCGGCTCCGATGAAATGCACTGTCATCGCGGGCTTTCTTTCGTATCGGCGGACTTCGCCGCCGCGACTGTTATGTTTCCGATGATGCGTCTCGGAGCGAGGAGCTGCGAACTTGGACCCGCTGCCGCCAGCGCCGAGGCTTCGGCAATAGATGCGACGCCGAAAAGATCGAGCGATCGTTCCGAACGCGTCCGGCAATCGTCATTTCTTTTCCGGAGTTCAGCAAGCGGCCATTCATGGCAGGTCATCGACTGCCGCGATGCTGCTGCTTCCAGAATAGCGCGAAACGGCGCGTCTTCGAGCGTTGCGACGAGGTCGCCACCGGTCTCGGCGTGAATGCTCACAAGTGCAGCGGTAAAATCTTCTTCTCGCGCTTTGCTGTTGGCTCCGACACCGATGGCGATCATATCTCGGCTCCCGGCTTGTTGCTCGCCCAATGGATGATGGGCAGCGCGGGCCGCCAAGTCAGGCGTTTGCCGAGCGGTTCGGCGCGCTCGACGCTGAGCCGCGTGAGCGTGCCACCATGCGCATCATATGCGCTGAGAAGGGCTACCTCCGATTCAAGCGTCACACTATTGACGACGATGCGGCCGCCCGGCTTCAAAGCGTTCCAGCATGCTTCGATGAGATCGCGGTCGGCCGTGCCGCAGCCGATGAAAATCGCGTCGGGCGACAGCAGGCCTTTGAGCGCATCCGGTGCCGATCCTTTGCGAACATCATAATGCGGAACGCCGAGCGCAACGGCATTGCGTGCGGCGCGTGCGGCGCGCGCCTCGTCGCGCTCCAGCGCGATCGCGCGGTTCGCTGGATGCGCCAGCAGCCATTCGATGCCGACCGATCCGCTTCCGGCGCCGACATCCCATAACAGCTCGCCAGGGCACGGCTGCAGCGACGACAATGTGACTGCGCGCACCTCGCGCTTGGTCAGCTGGCCGTCGCTTTCGAAATAAGCGTCCGGCAACCCGGCAACGAAAGGGATCGGCTGCGCTGCGGGGCCGGCCACGACATCGATGCCGATCACGTTCAACGGATTGATGTCAGACAGCGCGAACGCTTCCGCCGTCGCCGAACGGATACGTTCTCGCGGACCGCCAAGAGCTTCAAGGACGGTGATCTTGCTCGGGCCGTATCCAGCCGCCGTCAGCAATCCGGCGATCTCGCCCGGCGTCCCGCAGTTCAGTGCGAGAGCCAAAATCCTGCGTCTGTGGTGCACGTGACGGCGCAGAAGCGGCGTCAAACCGCGCATGTTGAGGCCGAGCGTTACCGTGTCCTGCAGCGGCCATCCCAGCCGGGACGCGGCGAGTGAAAAGCTCGACGGCGCAGGGACGACCAGCATTTCCTCGACCGGGATCGTGCGCGCCAGCGTAACGCCCGCCCCGAACCAGAACGGATCGCCGGAGACGAGCACAGCGACCGGCGTGCCGCGCCGTTCAATGATCTCCTGGCCCGTCGCCTCAAGCGGTGTGCGCCACTGCATCTTGACGCCGCGCGTCTCACCGACGAGCGCGAGATGGCGTTCTCCGCCGACGATCAGCTCAGCGGCGTCGATCAAGGCGTTTGCGGCAGAGCTAAGCCCAGCTCGGCCGTCTTCGCCAATCCCGATGATGGACAACCAGCGCCCGCTCATGGCATGGGGCTTTCATCATGGACGCGACGATGCAACGACCGCTCAAGCTGCTGCTGCTCGGAGGAACGAGCGAGTCTTCTCGTTTTGCGAAGGACGCGGCGCGCATGCCGGGCGTCGCAACCTTGCTTTCGCTCGCAGGGCGAACGAACCAAGCTGCTCCCAGTCCGGTGCCGGTCCGCGTCGGCGGTTTTGGGGGCATCGACGGCCTTGAAAATTATCTGCAGCGAGAAAACGTCGATGTCGTTGTGGACGCGACGCATCCCTTCGCGGCGCAGATCAGCAGCAACGCCATCGCCGCTTGCGCCAAAGCGAATGTGCCGTTGATTGCGATCGAGCGGCCACCGTGGGAGCGTCGCGATCGCGACACGTGGAGCGAGCACGCGACCGCCGAAGACGCCATCGCGGCGTTGCCCGAGGCTCCGACCACCGTCTTCTCGGCGCTCGGACGCTCGGCGATCCCGTTGCTTTGCGCGCGGCCGCAGCATCATTACGTCATCCGTATCGTCGATCCGATTGTTCCGCCTCCGGAGCTTTCGGACACAGTCATCATTTCTGCACGCGGCCCGTTCCAGGCGGAAGACGATATCGCTTTGTTTCTTGAATATCGGATTGCGCGCGTGCTGGCGAAGAACGCCGGCGGGGACGCGGCTTACTCGAAAATCGAAGCGGCGCGGCAGTTGCAGTTGCCGGTTCATATGGTCGAGCGGCCGACAATCGCGAAACGACTTGCCGTCAGAACGAGCGACGATGCGCTGGCGTGGATCACGCATCTTCAGGCATCCCGAACAAAACGCGGCGTGTAAACCCACGTGCGGCCGTCGCTGCCGTGAACGGCGCGCGTCGAAGGCGATCCAATCAGAACAACCGTGCGCATGTCGCATAGCGCTTTCGATGCATCGGCTAATGTCGTGATCTCGATCGACTCGTCGGTGCGCCCGACAGCCCGCGCAAATGCGACGATGGTTTGCGGTGCGCGGACCGTCTGCAAAACCCGGAACGCTTCCTGGATTTGATCGGGACGCGCCTTCGAGGCCGGATTGTAGAGCGCAATCACGAAGTCTGCCTCGGCCGCAAGACGTAGGCGCTTCTCGATCATCGCCCAAGGTTTGAGGTTATCCGACAGCGAAATCACGCAAAAATCATTGCCGAGCGGGGCGCCAATGCGCGCGGCCGCCGCCAGCACCGCCGTCACGCCAGGCTCGACGCGAATGTCGATTTCGTTTGCAAGCTCCGGCGCGTTGTCGACGGATTCGAACACCGCCGCGGCCATCGCGAAGACGCCCGGATCGCCACCGGAAACGATGACCACGCGTTTGCCGGACGATGCGAGTTCGAGCGCTCGCCTCGCGCGCGTAAGCTCCTCGCGATTGTCCGAGGCTTCGAATATTTGCCCGCGACGCGGCGATAATCGCGCGAGATAGCTCTCGTAACCGAGCACAACATCGGCGGTCGAGATGGTTGCATCAGCGGCGGGCGTGATCCACTCGGACGGTCCCGGTCCCAGCCCAACGACGGTCAGTTGTCCGCTCATGCGATGCGCCGTCCTCGCCCGCCGGGCAAAAGAATAATCGAGAAATAGGGAACGGCGCAGTCTTCGAGTTCCGCGAGTGGCACGACCCGTTCGCCCTGCATCGTCCCGCGTTCGACGTAGATCGCGTCGGCGCTGCGACCAGCTTCGACGAGCGCCTGCTTGATCTTGTCGATGTTGTGACCGACCTTCATGATCACCGCCGCGTCAGCCGTCTTCAGATGTGATGCGAGAGCGGCACCGTCGAGCGTTCCGGGCAGCACCATCAGGATGTCGTCACCGTAGGTGATCGGCGCGGCGGCAGCGGTCCAGCATCCGGACATGCCCGTGATGCCGGGAACGACGCGAACGGGAAATGAGCGCCTGATGCGGTCATACATATGAAGGAACGAGCCGTAGAAAAATGGATCGCCTTCGCAAAGCAGCGCCACGTCGCGACCCTCGGCGAGATGACCCATGATGGCCTGCGCGCTTGCCGTATAGAAATCGCGGATGGCGTCGACGTAGGCCTCTTCGCGAAAATCGATTTCCGTCGTCACCGGATATTCGAAGGCGGCCTCGCTTGCCTCACCCGTTAAATGCGGCGCGGCGATGGTCCAGGCATGGCCTGCCCGACCTTTCTTGCGGAAGTGCGCGATGACCGGCGCGGTTTTCAGAATGCGCGCCGCTTTGAGCGTCACGAGTTCCGGGTCGCCCGGACCGAGACCGACGCCATACAATGTTCCAGATGGATTGACCGTCATTCGGCCTCGCTTGCAAGCGCGTTGACGGCTGCGGCAGCCATGGCGCTGCCTCCCTTGCGGCCTTTTATGATTGCGAACGGAACCCGGCCGTCGTTCGCAAGCGCGTCCTTCGATTCCGCCGCGCCGACGAAGCCGACGGGCATTCCGATGACGGCCGCGGGCTTCGGCACGCCTTCGTCGAGCATTTCCAAAAGACGGAACAGAGCCGTCGGCGCATTGCCGACCACGATGAGCGAACCGGCAAGATGCGGACGCCACAGTTCCATCGCGGCCGCCGTGCGGGTATTGCCGATGTCGTTTGCAATCTGCGGCACACGCGGATCGCGCAGCGTGCAGATGACGTCGTTCTTTGCCGGCAACCGCGCGCGCGTCACGCCGTCCGCGACCATCATCGAGTCGCAGAGGATCGGTGCGCCGTTCTTCAAGGCAGCCGATGCCGATGCAGCGAACGTCGGCGACATGACGAGATCACGCACGATATCGACCATGCCACAGGCGTGAATGATGCGAACCGCGACGCGTTCTTCCTCGGGGGAGAGTCCTGCGAGATCCGCCTCCGCGCGGATGATCGAAAACGAGCGCGCATAGATCGCGGCGCCATCGCGGATGTAGTCTTGGGTTTTTATCGGAGTCGTCATCGGGCATGCTCGATAATGAAACGTGCGACGGCGGATTCGATGTTTTCCGGACTTACGGCTGCAAGGGCGACGGCGCCTGTCGGGCCGTCGTTGCAGATCACGTCGTAACGGCCATCGCGCGCGACGAGTGTCAATGCGGCGGCTCCGCGCCGGGCACAGCCTTTCTCACAGCCCGACACATGGATCGAGGGCAAAAACGCGTGGCCGCGAACACGATCGGCGATGCGGCGCGCATCGCGCCGAGTGTCCGTTGTCGCGTTCGCACATCCGCGAGAGCCCGGGCAGACGTCGAAAAAGAGCCGGGGATCGTCAGGCGCCGTGATCAGGCCCTGGCGTTCCGCCTCGTTCAAGATTTGATCGCGTTGCGCATCCCGATTGACCGGAAAGACGAGAACACGCTGCGGGCTCATGCGCACGGCATCAAGTCCGGCGCTCGACGCGGCAGCATGCAACGCTTCGAGCTGATCCGCATCGATGCGGCCGAAAGGAAGGCCGACACTGGCGGCGAAAACCTGTCCGCAATGATCGTGCGAGCCGACGGGCGGCACTGCGACCGCGTCGGACCGAGCGGCTGCAAGTATTTCCGATTCAAGACCCGCAGCCGCATAGATCGTTGCGCTACCGCTGCGCGCAACCGCATCTTTCATTCGGCCTATCGACGGATCACTGATGCGACGCTCGAGGAAGACGGCTGCCAGCCGCGTCACGGTTTCGACAACGCGGCTCGACGCGAGACGCGCACTGACCTCCGAAGCTCCATCCAGCGAAACCGCATATGTTTCGGGGGCAATCGACGCTACCATGATGTCGGTCGCGCGATCGCCGACGCGCGGCGTGGCCGTTCCGGAAAAGCTCCATCCGAACTTAGCGGGCAATTCCCAGAACGCGCGATCCGCCAGCAGAGCGGCTTCGAGCTTCTGAGCAAGCGAACGAATATCGGCCCGAACTGGGTCAATGCCGCTCAGCGGATCGACCATAATATTGCGGATTGCTTCGGCGCCCTCATCGGCATCGATCAATCCGCTTTCGCCCAAGACGGTCAGCGCTTGCACATGACTTGTCGCATCAAGGCCGCGCAGTTGCAGATTGCCGCGATTGGTCAGATCGATTTCGCCCGAACCAAACTTAGCGGCCACTTTTGCAATCGTCTGTAAGTCCGAGACATGCAACGTTCCGACGCGCGGTCTCACCCGCAATATCAGTCCGTCGCCGGATTGCATCGGCCGCAACGCACCCGGACACCAGCCCTTGCGCAGGAGAGATCGCGTCGTCATTCCGCGGCCTCTCGCGATGAAGGTTCATCTCGCTTTACGTCGCCCGAGGCGCGCAGGTCGACATCGTTGCGGCGCGGATGCCATAGGCCTCGCGCGATGGCTTCCTCGAAGCGCCGCCGCATCGCGTCGATTGCGGCGGGATTCTCGCGCGCGATAAATGCGGCGACAGCCGGGTCACCGAGATAGGCCTGATAAAGCCGTTCAAATCCGCCATCATCGACGGCCTTTGCCGTTGCCGCGAATGCAAACGCCGCATCGACGCTCTGCGCCATCTCGGCGGCGCCGCGAAAGCCATGCCGCATCTGACCGTCGATCCAGCGTGAATTCGCGGCTCGTCCGTGAACGACGCGCGCGCATTCCTCTGCCAGCGTGCGAACGCGCGGCGCGTCGGGCGTGCCGGTGTCGCCATGATAGAGAGAGACTTTCTCGTTTCCGACGGAGGCCGCCGCCGCCGCGAAGCCGCCCTCGTGCGCCGCGAAATCGCCGCCTGTCAGAAGATCGATCTCGCGATGATCCTGGATGTGAACGAAAGCGTCGGCGCTTTTAACACGCGATGCGAAGCCATCCTTGGCCGCTTCCGAAGTGCTGTCGGCATTATAGGTATACGCGGAGCTTTCGATATAGGAGGCGCCGAGTTCGGCTTGGCTCGTCCACGCGCCGCGATCGATCAACTGCATGACGCCTGCGCCGAAGCTGCCGTCAGCCGGTCCGAAAATGCGATCCAGACGCGTTTCGGTCTTGGCATATTCGACAAGCGGGTTGTCGCCTGCGTCTTCGCGAAGTTGGGCGACAAGCGCGACGGCTGTGTCGAACAGCGCGAGCTGCGCGCTGAACATATCGCGGAACAGGCCCGATATTCTGAGCGTAACGTCGACGCGCGGCCGTCCGAGTTCCGCGATTGCTTCTGTCTCGACGCCCGTGACCCGATACGAACGCTCATCCCAAACCGGGCGAACGCCTAATAATGCGAGCGCTGTCGCAAGCTCCTCGCCGCCCGTGCGCAGCGTGGCGCTGCCCCAGAGATCCAACACGATGGCGCGCGGCCAGTCGCCATGGTCGGAGACGTACCGTTCAAGGATCGCTTTCGCGGCGCGCTTACCGTTCGCCCACGCGGTCGGCGTCGGGACGGCGCGCGGATCGACACTGAAAAGATTGCGGCCGGTCGGCAGAACATCGGATCGGCCACGGCTCGGCGCGCCTGCCGGACCCGGCTCGATGAACTTGCCGTCGAGGGCGCGAGCGATAGCATCAAGTTCCGTATCGTTCAGAACGTGCAGGCCGTCGCGAATGCTCAGCTCCTTCACGTCGCAGAGGAACGCATCGATACGCATCAGCGCGTCGGCGGTTGGCATGCCCGCCGTCAAACCGCAGCGCTCGGCGATGCCGGCGCGCGCGGCCGCATCGACGATCTGCCCGGACAATGCTTTCCTGCGGCGCGGGTCTAATCCGTCTGCTGATGAAAATTCGTCGACGAGACGTTCAACGTCGCTCAAGGGGCCGGACATTCCGGCATCAGTCATCGGCGGCGGCTGGTGACCGAGCGTGACGGCCGCGATGCGCCGCTTGGCCTGCGCGGCTTCTCCGGGATCGTTGACGATGAACGGATAGACGAGCGGCAAGGCCCCGAGGATCGCGCGCGGGGCACAGGCTTCGCTTCCCGCGATCGCCTTGCCGGGCAGCCATTCGAGCGTGCCGTGCGCGCCGAGATGGATGAGCGCGTCGATCTTCGCGACGTTGCGCAGCCAAAGGTAGAACGCGACGTAGCTGTGGCGCGGCGGAGTCGCGGGGTCGTGATATTCGGCCTTGCGGTCCTGCGGCTGACCGCGCTCCGGCTGCAATCCGATGATGACGTTTCCGAACTGCGTGGCGCGGAATGCGAACGCGCGGTCCTTACAAAATGCGTCATTGCCGGGTGCGCCCCAGGCCGACGTTACCAAATCCTGAAAGCTCAGCGGCAACTTCTGAAATGCGGTTTCGTAGTCCTTGAGCGGCCAGGAGATTTGCTTCGTCTCGTGCAGGCTGTCGACGATGCCACGCGCTGATTGCGGGACATGCGTCACGGCATAGCCGTCGCCCTGCAAGCGCTCGACGATGCGCAAAGTGCTTTCAAAGCCATCGAGCCCGACGGCGTGTGCAATCTGATCCGGCCGTCCGGGATAGGTCGACAACAGAAGGCCGACTCGGCGCTCGCTTCGCGGCATAGCACGGAGCCGCATCCACGCGGCTGCGAGGTCCGCGACGTGCGCGATCCCATGATCATAGAGCGCATGCTTCAGAAGCGAGACGCCGGATTCATTGATCGTATCGTCGGGCTCCTTGAAGGAGACGACACCGGCGAACAGCCGTCCGTCGAGTTCCGGCAGCACGACATGCATCGCCAGATCCGAGGCACTGGCGCCGCGTTGCGATCGCTCCCACAGCGCTTGCGACGCATTCGTCAGGGCAACCTGCAAGACCGGGCAGTTGGCGACGTCGAGAGGCGACGCATGATCGCTGTCGCGCGCGGCGAATGCCGTTGCATTGATGATGACGGCGGGAGACGTCTTAATTAGCTCGCGTCGTAGCCAGTCGGCCGCATCGGGAGCCTTCAGGCTCGGAACGAACATCGCCGTGACCGCGAGCCCGCGTTGCTCCAGAGCGTCGGCAAGCGCATCGATCGGCGCGACATCACCGGCAAGTAGATGCGAGCGATAGAAGACGACAACGGCGGCACCGCGTGCGGCCTTGCCCGAATTTTCGCGATAGACGCCATAGGCCGGAATGGCGCAAACGGCCGGCATCGCTTCGGCGTTCCCGGTCGCACGCGCTAACAACGCAGTGAGCGCCGCGCGCGTGTTCTCGACGCCGCCTTCGTCGAGCAGGGCTTCGAGATGCGCCAAATCATCGGCCGAAAGTGTCGAGAGCGCGGCGAGGCGCAAGTCGGGCCGTCCGTCGCCGGGGACGATTGCCAACGCGATGCCAAGCTCGCGACAGCGCTTGCTCAGTTGTTCGCCGCCGTAGCGCCAATAATCGAGGCCGCCGAGCAGGCGCACGAGAATGGCCTTCGCGCCGTTCACCGTCGCATCGATAAAAAGATCGACGGACATCGGATGCCGGAGCACGCTTAAATTGACGATGCGCAAGCTCGGCCGCGCTGCTTCCGGCACGTCGCGGAATGCGGCGGCGGCCATCGCCAGGTCTGAATCTGAAAACGACAGAACCAGAATATTCGCGGGCGAGAGTCCGAGGTCCTGCACGGCGGCAGCCTCGTCGAGCTCTCGGGCCTCGCGAACAACGATATGCATCAGGTTTTGCCCGTCAGCGTGCGAACGATCGCGTCGCGGTCGAGACCCTTTTGTCCGATGACGACGAGGCGGCCGATGCGCGTCTCATCCGGCTGCCAGGCGCGCTCATAACGTGTATCGACGCGCTCGCCCACGCCCTGTAGCAGAAGCCGCATCGGCTTGCCGCCGATCGCCGCGTAACCCTTCACACGAAGAACATCGTGAGCGTTGGCGACGGCCTTGGCGCGCGATGCGAGATCGTCGGGCGAGGACACTTCCGGCACATCGACGATGAATGTTTCGAAATCATCGTGATCGTGCTCGGCTTCGTTGTCGTGATGCGAGGGACGTGCCGCAAGATCGTTTTCAGCGGCAGCGGACAATCCGAGCAAGACACTCGCAGGCACTTGTCCTTCGCGCGCGGCGACGATCTTGATTGCACGCGGTACGTTGCGTTTGATCTCGTCCGAGAGGGCCTTGATATCCTCATCCGACAGCAAGTCGGCCTTGTTCAGAACGACGAGATCGGCGCAGAGAAGCTGATCCTCGTACACTTCCTCCAAAGGATTTTCATGATCGACCGAGGGATCGGCGGCACGCTGCGCCGCGACCTTCTCCGGATCGTCCACGAAGCGACCCGCCTTGACCGCCGGTCCGTCGACGACGGTCACCACACCGTCGACCGTCACGCGATTGCGGATATCGGGCCACTCGAACGCCTTGACGAGGGGCTTCGGCAAAGCAAGGCCGGACGTTTCGATGATGATGTGCTCGGGTACGGGCGTGCGGGATAGCAGCGCTTCGAGCGTTGGTATGAAATCATCGGCAACGGTGCAGCAAATGCAGCCGTTGGTCAGCTCGACGATGTTTTCTTCCGGACAGTTTTCGATCCCGCACGAGCGCAGGATCGTACCGTCGACGCCAACGTCGCCGAACTCGTTGACGATCAACGCCAGACGTCGACCCTCGGCTGTTTCTATCGCGTGGCGGACAAGCGTCGTTTTTCCGGCGCCGAGGAATCCCGTGACGATCGTGACTGGAACCTTGCGTGCAGTCATTAGGTGCTCCCGATGCGAACATTCCAATATGGGGATGGCCGCGCATGCGCGCGACCGCGTGACGAATTTCGCATCAACTAAGGGAGCGCACCGAATGGCGCGATAAGAGCTGTGTGCTGCATATTAACCTTTCCGCGCCCCGCCGGCGCCGGTTCGAGTTGGCTGTCTGACGGCAGGTTTCCTGGCTCGCGGGTCGCGGCATCTGGCAACCTTCCCGGGATTACCCAGTGGTATTTTGCCATGTGCTCGCCGCCTACAGTTGCGGGGGCAGCTGCGGAGTTAAACCGCATTCCCTTTAAAACCCTCTTGCGAGGGACCATCAGCCCAATCGATAAGTGAGCCCCCGTGCTTCGTCAATCGCCGAACGCGCCTCACACATCAATCGAAAGCTGATTATGTCCGATCACATCCTGCCGCCGCTAACCTTGGTCCTTGGGGGTGCGCGGTCCGGCAAAAGCTCCTATGCGGAAGGACTGATGTCGGCGTTGCCCCTGCCGTGGGCCTACGTTGCGACGGCGGAAGCGTTGGATGATGAAATGCGCCGGCGTATCGAGCAGCATCAGGCCCGGCGCGGAGCCGGTTGGCTCCAATACGAAGCTCCGCTGGACATCGCGACGACGCTTTCCGGGGATGCCGCCGATCAACCGTGTCTCGTCGATTGCCTGACGCTCTGGCTGTCGAACCTGATGCACGCTGAACGGCATATCGCGCAGGAGACGGCCACACTCGTCGGCGCGCTTTCGAAACGGTCCGCACCCTGTATCATGGTCGCGAACGAGGTCGGACTGGGCATCGTGCCCGACAATGCCTTGGCGCGGCGGTTCCGCGATGAAGCCGGATGGCTCAATCAGCGCATCGCCGCAGTTGCGGATTGCGTTGTATTTATCGCCGCTGGATTGCCGATGACTTTGAAAGGTTGATGATGAGCGCTTCCGAACCCGCCGCAGACGATGCGGAACGTCACAAGTCGAAAATGGCGAAGCGCAAGGCCGTGCAGGACGCCGAAGTCGCGAGCAAGACGATCGAAAAAGGCGTGCTGCTCGTTCACACGGGGCCGGGCAAAGGAAAATCAACGGCGGCGTTCGGGCTGGCGCTGCGTGCGCTCGGCCACGGCTGGCGCATCGGCGTCGTTCAGTTCATCAAGGGCGCGTGGCGGACCGGCGAGCGCGATGCGCTGATGCGCTTCGGCGATCAGGTTTCCTGGCACACGATGGGCGAGGGTTTCACCTGGGAGACACAGGACAGGGAACGCGATATCGCCGCCGCAACGCGCGCTTTTGCGAAGGCGCAAGAACTGATGGCCGATCCGACGATTCGTCTTTTGATCCTGGACGAATTGAATATCGCGCTCCGCTACGACTATCTACCGGTCGACGATGTCGTCGCGGCGCTTCGCGCGCGGCGTAGCGATCTGCACGTCGTCGTCACGGGACGGAATGCAAAGCCGGAACTCATCGCGCTTGCCGATGGCGTCACCGAAATGGGCGCCGTCAAGCATCACTTCACGGCGGGCATCAAGGCGCAGGAAGGCATCGAGTTTTAGTGAGGTCCGATCTTGCACAAGTTTGCCTACTCTCCTCCTCCCCTCCCCCTTGCGGGGAGGGGTCGGGGGTGGGGGGTCTACGAAGACCTGATCGCGCGAGCAAGTCTTCGGCTCTTTCTTTCGCCAATCATTTTGGCAGGCCATCCGCCTGGTGCTTCACCCCACCCCTAACCCCTCCCCGTCAAGGGGAGGGGAATAAGCGGGAAGCGCACGACAAGAACGCGCATTAATGGCGGCGGTAAAATTTTGAGGGAAAATATGCCGGCGCGGGCGTTGATGTTTTCAGGCACGGGATCGGACGTCGGCAAGTCGCTGATCGTTGCCGGGCTCTGCCGTCTGCTCGCCAATCGCGGCGTCCGCGTCGTGCCGTTCAAGCCGCAGAACATGTCGAACAACGCAGCGGTGACGGCTGACGGCGGCGAGATCGGCCGCGCGCAGGCGTTGCAGGCGCGGGCCGCGCGTGTTGCGCCGACGGTGCACATGAATCCAGTCCTGTTGAAGCCGCAGAGCGAAACGGGTGCGCAGATCATCGTGCAGGGACGCATGGCGGGCTCAGCGGGAGCGCGCGATTTTCAGACGAAGAAGCGCGATCTGTTGCCTGCGGTGCTGGAAAGTTTTGCGCGTCTCAAGGCCGACGCTGATCTCGTCCTCGTCGAAGGCGCGGGCAGTGCCTCGGAGATCAATCTGCGTGTCAACGACATCGCCAACATTGGGTTCGCGCGTGCGGCCGACGTTCCGGTCGTGTTGATCGGCGATATCGACCGGGGCGGCGTCATCGCAAGTCTCGTCGGCACGAAGTACGTTCTCGACGCCGAAGACGCGGCGATGATCCGCGGCTTCATCGTTAACAAGATGCGCGGCGATGCTTCGCTGTTCGCGGACGGAATGGCCGCGATCGCGCGGCTCACGGGATGGGCGCCTCTCGGTCTCGTTCCCTATTTCGACGAGGCGCGAAAGCTTCCGGCGGAGGATGCGCTCGGGCTGCGCGATTTATTGAAATCGAGTTCGTCCGGGCGCACCGGCAAGTTGACGATCGCGGTGCCGATGTTGCCACGCATTTCAAACTTCGA
>Ga0172380_10000151_pt1 | contig 147870 bp, 136 predicted proteins | sample Leawe162metaG_FD_119747 | JGI IMG/M metagenome (GOLD analysis project Ga0172380, IMG submission 119747) | Leachate microbial communities from a municipal landfill in Southern Ontario, Canada - Leachate well 162 metaG | ecosystem: Engineered > Solid waste > Landfill > Unclassified | place...
AAGGTATTCACATCAACACTGCCTGTTCTGTTGTAGGTTACTGTTTTCCAGTAGTTCTCATTTACATTGATAACCAATTTATCATCTAATGGTAAACCTACGGAGTGAATGTGGTTAGTAGTGGTGGTGGCTCTGCTGATAACCGGTGCAATACGGTCAACTACATGCACGGTTCTTACTTTACGGTCACTGAACCCGAATGGATCCTGAACATCATACGTAATAGTATATGTTCCAACACTATCTTCATTTACATCATTATCTACTACAACCAGTGCTGTAATGTTACCGGCAAAGTTATCGGTAGCTGTAAAGCCCGGCTCGATATAAGAAGTACCTACATCTGTAGTATCAGGGTTTTTACCCGAAAGTGTAATTACCGGAGGAGTCATGTCTACTCGTACACATACTACGCGGCACTTGGTGGCAGCAACGTTGCCATAAAGGTCAGTTACATCGTAACATACTTTAAAGAAGCCTACAATGGAACTATCCACAGTACTGCTTTTGATGAGTTTTGAGGTAATGTTACCTTCCAAATCATCTGTGGCAGTAGCTCCGGCATCGCTATAACCGCTCATTCTTTCAATACATACAGTGTCGGCTCCAACTAAGGTAATCACAGGAGCTACATTGTTGTTAACTACTGTAATGCGGTAATCTTCGTATTCTCCGGCAAAGCCTGCACATGGCGTTAAGTAGGTGCTGTTAATGGATGCTCCTAATCTGAGTACGGTGCTGCCTATAATGGCGTTACTTGGTATGGTGATGTTAAAGCTCTTGGACGTACCGCTGAAGTTTATTTCACTCAGTACTAATTCTGAGGTCTCATTAAATATACCGTCTAAGTTGTAATCTATCCAACCTTTCCATGATACATTGTTATTGTTGGATGGACGGTTCAGCGTAATGCTGTAAGTATTGCCTCTGTATACAGGGGTAGCTCCGAAAGAACTGTCGTAGAAATTAGCAAATTCAACGGCTCCGCAAATGGTGCTGTTGTCTATGTTACCCATTTGTACGCGTGAGAACCCGATATCTGAAGTAGGGCCATTGGCTGTTGCCGGTGGGCAATAAGAACGAATACGGATATAGCAGTTCTTAGCTACGCTGTCTGAACCGGAGATGTTGGACACCTTCATTTGTACACGGATACAACCGGCTCCTGATAATCTGATTTTAGGGTTTTGTGAAAACTTAGTGTAACCTGCTATATAAGATACGGTGTTGGGGGTAAATGACCATTCCCAATCGGATGAACCGAGTGAAAGGTCGGTAAGTGTAATGGTATCATTAGCCGTTACGGTAAACTTATCTGCTATAAAGTTGATAGCGGTTGGTTTAGAGGTAACCGGTAAAATAACGATGTTCTTATATACAGTATCATAACCCTGACAGTTGTATGCCATAAGCATGGTCGTAAATGTAAGCGGGGTGCTGCCGAAGTTAACCAAACGAACACCTTTAGGGTTAGCTACAGTAGAATCTAAGGCAGAGTTACCGTCTACGTCCCAGATAAATTTAGCATCAACTCCTGTGGTAGTGTTGTTGAAGCTAATAGGGTAACCGGAATAGAACGTATCTACACCCAAACCATTGGCCTGACTCAGATTAAAGGAAGCGCTGGGTTTACCGTAAGTAGCCGGGGTGCTTGACCAGCGGGCAACAAAGCCTGAGTCAACTCCACTTGCGTTAGTAATCATGTAAATAAACATCTTACCGCTGTTGGCGGTTAAGCTAGGGAAGGTTCCGTTGGCATTGGAACCGTAAGCACCCAAACGGGGTGAGTTTTGGTTAGGACCGTTATGGACAAATATACTGTCTCCCGCTCCTGCTGAAAGTTTTATCTGGTCAAATGTTAAAGTTATGCTGGATGCGCAAGGATCTATCAGGTAACCTTTACAGTTGTTCAACGTTCTGTTGTTACCGTAACTGTTCGTAGCCGTTCCTTCATCCATGATAAAGCCGGCCGGCTGGGTAGAAATGGTGTCGTTACACAGGTTATCTGCAGGTAATACCGTAATGTAATCTGTCTTACAAGTAGTATGAGAACCTATAGCGTTACTGGCACGTAAGCAAACATCCCATACCCCTGAAAAGGCAAAAAAGGCCCTGCCAATTTGTTCAGTTGAATCTAAAAAAGGACTCATCGACAATTCCGCCTCATGATCCGGGCTACTCCATGCCAAAGCAGTCGGACATTCCGTTGACAAATCATAGAAATACTGCACATACGTAGCCTCCGGAACTATACGCGGGAAAGTATAAAAATCTGCTACTGGAACTACCGTAGGACCTGTAATATTTATGACCTTAGTCATCTCGTCAAAACCTAAACCGTTAGTCACTCGCAATTTAACCGAATAGCTTACTGAATCATTAAATCTTACTGTAGGACGAATGCTGGAATCATTAGAACCAGCAAGGTAAGTAATGGTTGATGGGGTAAACGTCCATTTGTACTTAGGTGATGCACTGTTAGGCTGGCTGTTGTTTATTATAGTAGTAGGTGTTAAATGACAGCCCGTAGTAGGTAAATAAAAATTAGCCACTGGGGGTGCTGGCGGTATTAAACTTACTAAGTCAAAGCCAAAGTAAATCATATAAGCCCCGTTGCCGGTTGCGGCACCTGCATTGTAAGCAGTTGCAAAATTTCTCCATGAACCGGCTACAGTAGGCTGAACAAAACATGAGTATGAACCTCCGCCTGAGGTTTGTTGGTTAATTTCTACTATTAACGGAACACCCGGTGTGTAAGGGAAGGCTGTTGTTAAATTAATTGCAAACCATTGACCAGCTACACGAGTAACATTAAAATTTGTTGCGTTGAGAACCGTGGTTAAACCTGTTTCATAGGTATTGGTAAGAGATGAAATATTTTTTTGTCCCAACTTTACTTCAAAGTTAGAATACGGTTGTGTACCTGATGTGCCTGATGCAAAATAGATACGGTTAATACCCATTCCTGATGGAACAGTTCCAAACGTAGTGCCCGGATACAGGTGCTGTCCTCTGCAAGCACCAGTGTAGTACATGGGAATTGTATTACCGCCTGGTGTTCCCGTCCAAGTTCCTGAAACATACGCAGGCGTTTGTGCAAACACATCCGCAGACAAAAGACTTGAAAGTACTAAAACTAAAAACAAGTAAAAATTTCTCTTCATAAGACGGCTTTTTAAACAATTTTAGATTTCGAATATATGTATTTTTTGCTCACTCCAAAAAAAATAGTGACTATTTTTAATAGAAAGTTGATAATGACTTAACTCCAGTTTACCATTGGCGTGCATAACTTTACTGCTATTTAAAGGGTGAACTATGTGCTTCATTAACTATAAACTCCTCATCATTAAGGGTATTCAGGAAATTAACCAGGTCTTGAATATCTGCTGCGTTTAAACCTAAAGGTTTACCATTGTGCTTTTTAATGTCGGGGTCAAGATTTGGTGAAGAAAACTTCACCCCTGTATTGTAATGTTGAATCACTTCCTCCAAAGTATTAAAACGACCATCGTGCATGTAAGGTGCCGTATACTTGAGGTTGCGAAGAGAGGGTATTTTAAATTTTCCGATGTCTGTTGAAAGACCTGTAACTATTGCATAACCTGAATCAGGTTGCAAGTCAATTCCGTTATTACTCATTTGTTTTGTGGTGCTCTGAAACAATACTGAACCCGGACTTCCGTGGCAATGAAAACAATCACCACCAGGAGGTAATGAAGGGTTTTCTATCTGCTTAAAAGCCTCCGTTTCAAAAATCTGTTTCCCTCGAAGTTCAGAAGCTGTTAAACCAAAAATATTTTTATCAAATTTTGAGCCTTTGGAAATTAATGTACGTTCAAACTGAGCGATGGCTTTTCCAACCAGTTCCGGGGTAATTTCATCCGTCATAAAGGCCATTTTAAAGAGAGCTGGATACTGCGGATGATTCTTTAATTCATTCAACAGGTTAGGCCAGTTTTCGTGCATCTCTGTAACATCTGTAATGGGCTTCAGCGCCTGATCCTCTAAGCTTACTGCCCGTCCGTCCCAAAAGAATTTTGTACTCCACAACAAATTAAATAACGGCATTGAATTGCGCTTACCCATAGTGCCGTCAATTCCTTTACTGAAACGGTTGGTACTGTCGACAAATGAATAGCTAATGTTATGACAAGAGGAACAGGATTGTTTGTTATTACCGGAAAGAAGCGGATCATAAAACAACCTTCTGCCTAATTCAATTCCTTCTTTAGTTAATTGGTTGTTTGATGGAATTGTGAATGCCGGCCAACCATTAGGAAGAGTAATAGCAACGGGCGTGGGTATATAGAAGTTATTGTCCGGTTCCGGCTCTTTATCCTTGCACGAATAAAAGACCACAAACAGAAATAAGACAATCTTAATACGGTAGAACTGTTTCATTCGGTAATACTTAAATTTGTTACCCAATATACTACATACCCATTAAACCACAAAAATTTGTGATTCGTAAAAACATAGATACCCTATTTTTGCATATGGTTGCACCTCAATAATTAAATTTATGCCCTCATTTGACATTACCAACAAAATTGATTTCCAGAAGCTTGACAACTCTATAAACGTTGCTCAAAAAGAAATTGGCACACGCTTCGACTTTAAAGACACACAATCTACTATTGAGCTGGACCAGAAGAGTAAGGTGATTACACTGCATACGGCAAGTGAATTAAAGATGGATGGCATAGTTGATGTACTGCTTTCCCGCATGATTAAGCAAGGAGTAGAGCCCAAATCTGTTGACCTTACCGGAGAGACCGAAACAAGCGGCAAAATGTATAAAAAGAAATTGCCCGTTAAAGACGGAATTGATAAAGAGCAGGCAAAAAAAATTGTGAAATTGATTAAAGATTCAGGCCTGAAAGTGCAGGCTGCGATTATGGACGATATGATACGCGTAACGGGCAAAAAAATTGATGACCTGCAAGCAGTAATGACAACTGTAAGAAGTGCATCGCTAGAGGTGCCGGTACAATTTGGCAACATGAAATCATAACAACAAAAAAGCCTCCCGAGGGAGGCTTTTTATAGCTCTATTAAAAATCTTAAATCACATTAGTTTCACTCAGTACAGCATTCATACTTCTAACGGCATCTGCACTCTTTGCAAAAGCAGCTTGTTCATCGCTGTTCAGGTTATAATCCACAATGGTTTCCCATCCGTTTTTACCAATTGTTACCGGAACACCCAAGCAAATATCTTTCTGACCGTATTCACCATCTAGGTATACGCAACAAGGCATAACACGTTTCTGATCACGCACAATACTTTCTACCAGTAAAGCACTGGCCGCACCCGGAGCGTACCAGGCAGAAGTGCCCAGCAACTTGGTAAGTGTTGCACCACCCACCATAGTAGCATCGCTTATTTCTTTCAGCTTATCTGCACTTAATGATGATGACACAGGAACTCCGTTAAGTGTGGCTAAACGTGTAAGCGGAATCATAGTAGTATCACCGTGTCCGCCAATTACTGTTCCGTGAATGTCAGCAGTAGGTTGGTTTAATGCTAAACCAAGGTAGCCTTTAAAGCGGGCGCTGTCCAGCAGTCCACCCATTCCAATAATTCTGTTCTTTGGCAAACCCGATGCTTTAAGCGCCAGGTAAGTCATGGTATCCATAGGGTTTGACACCACTACTATAATTGCATTGGGTGAATGCTTCAATACATTTTCAGTAACCGTTTTTACAATATTGGCATTTGTACCGATTAACTCCTCACGAGTCATACCCGGTTTACGCGGAATACCTGAAGTAATAACCACCACATCAGAACCGGCTGTTTTACTGTAATCATTGGTTGTACCTGACACACGGGTTTTCATGCCCAACAAAGAAGTAGTTTGGTAAATATCCAGTGCTTTACCTTCAGCGAAACCTTCCTTTACATCCAACAACACTACTTCATCAGCCAACTCGCGGTAAGCGATTACATCAGCCGTTGTTGCTCCTACAGCTCCGGCTCCAATTACAGAAACTTTTGTCATATTGTTTTACGTTATTTATTATTTAAAAATTGATGCGAAATTAAAAATTCTACCTGCGATTAAAACATGATTTAATTCAGGTTCATTTCAGGTATCTCTCCGTCTACAACCAAGCGACCCTCCGTTCTTTGCTGAATATATTCTACCGATACACCGGGTGCTCTTTCCAATAGTTTAAAGCCATTTGGAGTAACGTCAAAAACACCCAAATCGCTTACTACTTTCTTCACACATTTTAAACCGGTAATGGGCAATGAACATTGTTTAAGCAGTTTCGAGTTGCCTTGTTTATCCGTATGTTGCATGGCTACAATAATATTTTTTGCCGAGGCCACTAAATCCATTGCACCTCCCATACCTTTCACCATTTTACCCGGAATTTTCCAATTGGCAATATCTCCGTTATCGGCAACTTCCATGGCTCCCAGAACAGTCAAATCCACCTTGCCGGCACGTATCATTCCGAAGCTCATGGCTGAGTCGAAAAATGATGATCCGTTTACCGTTGTGATGGTTTGTTTACCTGCATTAATCAAATCAGGATCTACCTCATCGGCAAAGGGAAAAGGCCCCATGCCCAGCAAACCGTTTTCTGATTGCAGCACCACTTCTATTCCCTTAGGAATATAATTGGCCACCAGTGTTGGAATGCCTATACCCAGATTAACATAATACCCGTCTTGTAGTTCGCGGGCTATACGTTTGGCTATACCATATTTATCGAGCATGCTCTTGTAATCAATTGAATCGCAAATATGCTATTTCCATTCTTTAAAAGCACCATTTATTTCAGGAAAGAAACAAATTTTGATACGAATGATTTTATGCGCAATTTACGGCCCATGCAGCCAACAGTTCTATTGATTGTAAACCCTTACTCCGGAAAGAAAAACGGAGGCAAACAAAGTGCATACATAACCCGTGAACTGGAAACCAAAGGCTTCCGGTCTGAAATATTCCTGAGCCCATCTATTGCTTCCTTGCAGCATTTTGTTCAGCATACTAACATGAACAATTACCATAGCATTGGCATAGTAGGCGGAGACGGCACCATGCATGAATTTCTCAACGCTGTTTTTAGCACAACACACCATCTCACCACACCCGTGGCATTGTTCCCGTGCGGTACAGGAAATGCGTTTAATTTTGATATAGGGTGCAGTTCTGTTGATGAAACCATACGGTGCATTCTGAATAATAAAATCAGCGCAATTGATGTTGCTGAAGTAAAATACGCTGAGCAAACGTTGTGGTCGTTTAACATTATCGGTTGCGGACTGGTTGCAGACATTAATGCTATGGCTGAACGTATGCGCTGGCTGGGAAGCAGCCGATACACCATTGCCTCACTGATACAGTTGTTGAGAAACAGAACAATGCAGGCTGAAATAATCACTGAAGAAACAACCATTACCGGGCGCATTTCCTTTGTGTTAGCCTGCAATACACGTTACACCGGCAAAGGCATGATGATGGCCCCACGGGCACAATTACATGACGGCAAGTTTGATGTGTTGGTGGTAAAAGCCAGTTCACGACTTACACTCCTGAAGTTGTTTCCGAAAATATTTAAGGGTGGGCACATGGGCAGCGATATTCTGCACTACATACAATCACCTACACTGAGTGTAAAATGTTTTGAAACTACTGAAATGACTAATATTGATGGTGAAATGAAAGGACAAGCTCCTTTCTCCTTTCGCGTTCATAAGAATAAAGTGAGGGTATATACGAACTAGTTGTCGCTTATGCGAGTAGTGAGTTGCTCAATCCGCTTTTCATAATCTACTCCCTGAAAAATACGGTGCACATAAATGCCGGGAGTATGTATTTCATTCGGATCTAATTCACCGGCAGGAACCAATTCTTCCACCTCGGCAATGGTAATCTTTCCGGCCATAGCCATAAGTGGATTAAAATTACGCGCAGTAGCCTTAAACACCAGGTTACCGTGCGCATCACCTTTCCAGGCTTTCACAATGGCATAATCGGCATCAAAAGCGTGTTCCATCAAATATGTTTTGCCGTTGAATTCACGCGTCTCCTTCCCTATGGCCACCTCAGTACCAACGCCTGCGGGTGTATATATGGCGGGCATACCATAACCTGCTGCCATGCAACGTGTAGCCAAAGTTCCCTGCGGAATAAGTTCCACCTCCAACTCACCTGAGAGCAACTGCCGTTCGAATTCCGCATTTTCTCCCACGTAAGACGAAATCATTTTTTTCACCTGTTTTTTTTGCAACATCAGGCCGATACCGAAATCATCAACACCGGCATTATTTGAAATGCAGGTAAGTTGTTTCACTCCTTTTTTCACCAGTGCATTAATGCAGTTTTCGGGTATACCACAAAGGCCAAAACCACCCAACATCAATACTGCCCCATCCTGAATATCTTTTATGGCCTCCTCGGCATTGGCTACAATCTTTTTCATCATTAGTCCTTTTTAAATTCTACGGTGGCACTTAGTCCTCTGTCAGTTAAAGCTGTTTTCATAGGAACCAACTTATCGTACTCGCCTGATTTAACGGTTGCTTTACCGGTATAGTGTACCAGCAACGCACATTGCTCTGCCTGCAAAGTATCATGCTTGCATACGTTAACCAGACATTCGATTACAAAATCAAAAGTATTTACATCATCATTGTGCAATACCAAAAAAGCACCGGTTGCTGTTGTTACAACATCCAGTACGCTTTCTTCCGTTTGTTCTGAATGATTAATCATTTCTGTCTCCCTTTTATCTTAAACAGCCTTGTTTTATTTTCATTGCCATGAAACAACCGCACAATATTTTTTCGGTGAGTTATTAATACCACTGAGGCAAATCCTATGCAAAATAAAATAAAATTCGGTTGTTGTGTAAACTTACTGTTTCTGAAAAGCAAATATACATATACCGGAGACAAACAAGCAGCCAGCATAGATGCCATAGACACATACTGTGTAATGGCCACCACTACTATAAAAGTGAGAATAAGTAACAGAGCCAACTCATAATCTACGGCAAGCACAACCCCTATCATGGTGGCTATTCCTTTTCCCCCTTTAAAGTGGGCAAATACAGGATAAATATGCCCCGCTGCCGCACAGGCTCCGAACAACAACTGAAAAGTGATATACATTTCCCGCTGTGTATAATCTGTATTTGAAAGTTGATTTTGAAGCATCATCAGGTTGGCTGCTGAAAATCCTTTCATAAAGTCAACAATAAGAACAAAGAGTCCGGCTTTCTTTCCTAATGTTCGAAGTGTATTAGTTGCCCCGGCATTTCCACTCCCCTGCGAACGGATATCGATGCCGAAATATGCTTTACCAAACCACACAGCAGTGGGAATAGAGCCCAACAGATAGGAAATTACACAAAAAGCAATAACCGTTAAACTATCCATTTATTCCTGGTCCTCCTCATCTACTTCTCCTCTTTGGAAATTATTCTTAGACGTTACTGAACCAAACCTGAGCTTATAGTCTCCGGTCGACATTTTTTCCATCTGCTCTTTTATTATCTGGTTAAAACTTGCGTTCGAACTTATAACAAACATTTGATTTCTGAAAAACTTAAAGAAGAACCAGGTGCCCGACATGGGTTCAATAAGTATATTCACTTCATCTCCGCTTCGTTTTTTAATAATTTCTATTTTGGCATTTATTCTTCTGTCAACTTTCAATTTGCCTACAGCTGTAAGCCCTATTTTGCCTTTTGATGTGAAACTTCTTTTTCGGGTATTCCACACCATTCTAACATCAGACATCAGGAATGTTTTGGTAAGCTCTGAAGACATACGTACAACATTGTCTTCACGCATACTCTCTACCTGACGGTTAAGGTCTTTCTCTGATGCACCTTTTCCTTCCGCATCAGGATAATCCATAATTTCAAGAATTGACTTGATTATCCTGTCGTTATTGTATTTAAGTTCTTCAGAAAAGGCTGCTGCTTCAAAGATGGTATCCGACATAAGTTTTAAGGCTGCCTCAGGCAATGGGATGTCAAGCAGCATAGCTGCATCCATTACATACAGTGTATCTCTTACAGTGCCTGTGATAATACCACCCGATTTAACTATAAAACGTCCTTTAGGTAAACCCAGATTAATTTTACCTTCGGTGTAAATACTCTGTGTTTTATCATTCAGAAAAATGGCATTCCCTACCAGCTTGCCCAGTAAAAGTTTGTCCCAGCTTCCTGCTTTTAAAAGTGATGCTTTATCATCATAAAAAAGCACACCTGTTGCACGTGTGAGTTCTAAATCAGAATAGTTTCGTTTTCTGTTGAAAAATCCTTCATAGGCGTGCGTAGAATCGGTTGACAAGAATGCTCCTGAAAACAAGAGTTGTTTCTCTTCGTTTCTCAAATCTTCATATCGGATAAATACGGAGTCGGGGTTAATGCGTTGTGTATGCCTGAACCATTCAGATTGCGGATATGGCAGGGTGTGAACAGGCAATATATAACCGTCAAACTCCATATTGCGGTCATTACTGATAAGCGTGGCAGTACCCTTAAACTGAATCTTGGGGCTAAGCGTAAAGTTCATGGTATCACTTATAGGACCGCTGGCACTTGTGCGTCCGAATTTGTTTACGTAAATGTTTTCAAAATAAATTTCAAAGTTTTTCTTTGTTCTGTCAGTATAGGAATAAAATCCGTTGCCTCTGAAATTTTTGCGGCCCAATACATCTACATTACTTCGAACGATGGTATGAAAACGTTTAATAGTATCAGTGTAAATGGTGGAATTTTTCAATGTTCGCATTAACGCATTCGGTTCAATATACACCCTGTTACTGTCAGGTATTACGCGGGCATCTGCAGTATGAATGTAAGGTACCTTTTCAGCCACCACCAGGTAATCATCCAGGAAGTAAGTAGCATTTCCTGCATTAAAAATAAGCGAGTCCTGATCAGGATGAATAGAGCGGAAAAAGTTCTTTTGTACATTTTGAGCTGTGCCGGCCACATCTCTGGCTTTCATGTCAATTGTTTTCGCATCCATGTTCCAGCGGTAATCTGAGAATACCATTTGGTATTGGTTGTAAGGCAAATCAACTATCTGTCCTACTTTGTTTACTTTAAACTCAGCAAAACGTTTATCAAAATCCACAAATGCGTTTACATCATTAATGATAATAGCAAACTTACCGGGATCAGCTGAAGCCAACCTAAAGTAGGCCTTATCCGTTTTAGTGGTAACCGGGGAGAAGTTAAACCTACTGGAGAACAACTCCGCATTGTCCCAACTTAACCGGCCATCTCCATACAATGTTTTTGGTGTGAGTACCGCATTACCTTTCAAATATGCACGCCCCTCAAACATAGCCATATCTTCATCTGTAGTTCCTATAAACATGGTATCCTGATAGGCAATCCAACGCTGGTACATATTTTTACCTGTAGCACTCGGATAGATATCCGTACGTTTTAATTCAAAGTCTCTCAAACTCGCATTGGATGAATCCAGATGAAGGAAATAATCTGCTGAATTACTTTTAGAGGCGAGGTAGGTAACACCACCATTTCCGTGGAATCCATTGTCGCTGAGTGTTAGTGCTATGGCACCTTTGCCTTTGGATTTACCTTCATTAATGTACAGGTCATACTCCATCATTTCGCGCTTGAATCCAAGCGAAGTATCGGGCATATACCGCAACACCTCTCTGAAATCTTTCATGATACCACCGGCATGAAGAGTCCCGTCAAACGTCATGGTATTGATATCAAAGTTATCCAAACTATCAATAGTGAAAGGGTCTATATCAAAATAGAATTTTAACGGATCGTAATCTACCTTCCCTCCCGTTGAAATATAATCATAGAACATGTTCGCGTTTTTCACACTCTCCAGTATAGGGTATTCATCACGCGGACCGTTCATTCCTCGTTTGTTTCTTGGTTTATCAATCAGAATTTTTCCTGTAACGTTTTTCATTCTGTTGCGCAAAGGAAGTTGTCTTCCACTGCTGTCTTCAGCGGTAAGCTGCAACTCCACATTGGTAAAGTTTACTTTAAACTGATCATACGAGAACAGGAAACCCTGGTCGGGACCAACCTTTGAAAAGAAGTCCATACGACCGGCATGTAAATGCCCCGCAAAATCAACGTCTCTGTTTTTTCTTATATTGATTTGCTGATCGGTAGGTTCCACATACACACTCTGTGAATCGGAGAAAATAAATCTTGTTACACCCTGTACATTTAAATCATGATTGACAAAGTTGAGCATGGCATGCGGTCTCTTCGAACCATCAATGGTGGAAGTGAAACGCAATACATCATAGTCGGTTTTGTTGTTTCGTGCACGGAACCATTCAAATGCTTTTTCACGCAACTTTATATCCCCTGTGCGCGGGTTGTAAAGTAAAAAGCCGTTATCGTTCAAGTCAATAATTAATGCGACAACCTCCTGTTTTTTCAAACCGAGAAATGCAGCAAAGTCTTCAATATGAAAATTCCATGTGGTGTCATTTCTGTAGCTGAATTGCCTGATAGTATACAAAGGATGCTCGCTCAGAATCCCCTGAACCTTATCATAACGGGGCAAACGGTAAAAATTGAATGATTCAAAAACAGCCACACGCTCGGGATTCAGGTTCAAAAAGTTCATATGGGCATTGTTCAAATTCCATCGCAACTCATCCACGTAAAATTCAATTCTGTGGTAGGTATCCAGAAAAGGCGCGGCAGTAATAGGCTCATTCGCATCCCTGTTCATGGTTACTATTTTCTTTGGCAGGTCATATACAAAAGTCATTTGCGGGTGATAAATGGAATCATTGTCCACAAATATGATAACCGAAGCCTTTTCCGTAATTGTTTTTTGCTCGCCAATGGTAAACTCAAGCGCCTGCACTTTCATCTTAGGTTTTCCCTTGTACATAAAAACAAAAGAGGCCTGGTTATCTTCCGTTCCTATACCAATTATTTTAGTTCCTTTCATTCCGAATCCACCGAGAAACTTTACCTCCCCTTTAAACTGCGGAAAATCAAAACTCTTCTCAAAAGATTCAAATCGTGGGGACAAGGCTCTGTCGCCACCTGCATAAGCCATATAGGCTTTTTCCATCAGCCGCCCTTTTATAGGAAACTGAAAAAGATTTTTATTGTAGAATGTCACTGTATCTACCGTGAACTCCGATTTTTTCAAGTCAATTTTATAGCGACCAAAATCAGCATATACTTTATTGGTATCTAAGAATGTGCGCGCCCAATCTATATGGCCTTTATCGCCCGTCCACAAATCAGTTACCGCATTAAAACTCCCGGTTGTATTCTTCACAAAAATGGTATCTCCCTGCGTATAACACACCAGTGTAAATGGTTTAGAGAATTTAACTATGGGTTCATTTTTATCCAATGATAAATCAAACTCAGCTGACGTTGCTCTCCACTTTTTATTGGCATTTTCACTCAGAATTGTTTCTGAAAAAAGTCCCCGGGTAAAGCTTAAAAAGTCGAGGTAATTTTTGCGTGTTTTACCCATCATGGCATCCACCATTTTTTGCCACGATTCAATTTTTTGTTGTTGCCCTGAACTTATCATGGCATTGAGTGTAGCCAGGTAACTTTCAAACTCAGGATTTACCCTGAATCGTTTCATGAGCATGTTATTACAGGAAGTAATCACCGCTCTTTGCTGCTGCACAGAAAGTTTACCGGACATCCAATAGCCGGAGAATTCTTCTATTACTTTTGAGGATGATTCAATTTTAGCTGATTTGATATATTCCTCCAGTTCATCAATGAACTTGGGCGGTTCCACCGAAAAACTTTTAGGTGCCTGCTGAGCCAAAACAAACATGCTTTGCAACAACAACACACACAAAAGAAAAACTCTATTCCTGCTCATCATTTAGTTAACGTTACTACGGCCCAGTTATTTTCAGTGGATAAATCTACAAAATTTAATCCTGCTTTGCGGGCTTCAGTTGTAATTTCTTCTACATCGTGCTCAAAAAAACCACTGAGCAAGAGGTATGATTCTGTTTGCATCATACCCGCCAATTGATTCATGTACTCCAACAGAATATTCTTGTTAATATTAGCCAGAATAATATCATATGTTGTGTGACCTATACCTGCAAGTGACAGCGTTTTTGTGCCAATCATTGATTGCACATTGTTCAATTGAAAATTTTCAGTGGAGTTGTCAAAAGCCCATTCATCGTTATCTACCACATCAATTAGCTGTGCTCCGAGTTTTGCTGCCAATACCGCTAAAACACCTGTTCCCGACCCAAAATCAAGCACCTTTTTCCCATCAAAATTGAACTGCAACATGCGTTGCATCATCAACCTTGTGGTAGAGTGATGACCGGTACCAAAAGACATTTTAGGTTGAATAACTACCTCATACAAATAACTTTCATCAGCCGAGTGGAAAGGAGCTCTGATACGGCATTGCTCATTAATCACCACTGGTTCAAAATTACGTTCCCATTCTTCGTTCCAGTTTTTCTCCGGTATTAATTCATGAGTATAACCGCTGTGCAACCCGTTTCGTTCTGCCAATAAATCTATTAACTGTGTTTCGTCAAACAAACGCTCTTCGATATATGCCGTCAGTCCGTGCTCCTGTTCCTCAAAACTTTCATAGCCCAATTCGGCTAATAGCGCAATGAACACTTCTGTATATTCAGGTGTGCAGTTAATGTTTACTGCGTAATGCCTCATTGAGCTGCTTTTACAATATCAACAAAACTGCGTGATTGCAGGGCCGCACCACCAATAAGTCCTCCGTCAATATCTGACTGCGAGAATAAATCTGCAGCATTATCAGGCTTCACACTTCCTCCATACAGAATGCGTATTTGTTGTGCAATATCATTTCCGTATTTCTCAGTAAGCAAGACACGAATGAAGGCATGAATTTCCTGAGCTTGTGCTGTAGAAGCCGTAACCCCTGTACCAATGGCCCAAACCGGCTCATAAGCAATTACCACATTAGTTATTTGTTCAACTGAAAGGTGAAATAATCCTTCTGCCACCTGCGAACGTATTACATCAAAATGTTTACCTGCATTACGTTCTTCCAACGTTTCGCCACAACAATATATGGGTAAAAGATTTTCTTTTAAAACAGCATCAGTTTTCTGAGCCAGCAATGCATTGGTTTCACCAAAATATGCTCTGCGTTCCGAATGTCCCAGAATAACATAATCAGCACCGGTAGATTTTATCATGGATACAGAAACTTCACCGGTATAAGCACCAGATGCTGCCTGATGACAGTTTTGTGCACCTACCGCAACCCCTGTATTGGCAGCTAATGCGGCTACACTATGCAAATGAATAAAGGGAGGAATTAATATGGCCGTAACCTTAGATGAATTCACCTCATCTTTTACCATATTCACTACTTCTGAGGTAAGTGCCATACCTTCTTCAAAGGTTTTGTTCATTTTCCAGTTACCTGCAACTATTTTTTTTCTCATGATATAATTATGCTTTAGCGTTTTCCCAAAATCTGTTCGGAGCCGTTTCAGTATAAATATGCTCCATTATTTCTTTATCCGCAGTGGTGTATTCCACCCCTCTGCGTTTGCACATGGCCTCAGCCATTTCGTGTACTTTATTTGTTTGAAAAGTATCAAAACCCTGCGCCCCGCCCCAGGCAAAGGAAGGAATAAAATTGCGCGGAAAACCTGCACCAAAAATATTGGCGGCAACCCCTACAACTGTTCCGGTATTAAACATGGTATTGATACCGCATTTGGAGTGGTCACCCATCATTAATCCGCAAAACTGAAGACCGGTACGCACAAAACGATTGTCTGCGTAACTCCAGATTTTCACTTCCTGGTAATTATTCTTTAGGTTAGAGTTGTTAGTGTCTGCGCCTATGTTACACCACTCGCCCACTACTGCATTGCCTAAAAACCCATCATGACCTTTGTTGGAATACGCAAACAAAACAGAGTTGTTCACCTCTCCTCCTACTTTACAATATGGACCCACGGTGGTGGCACCATAAATTTTAGCAGCCATTTTTGTACCTGCATGTTCGCATAAGGCAAATGGTCCGCGAACAATAGTACCTTCCATTACCTCCGCATCTTTACCGATGTAAATGGGTCCTGTGGAAGCATTGAGAATACTGCAACTAACTGATGCACCCGGTTCAACAAAAATCCGCTCTGGATTGATGAGCGTATTGGTATCATCCACAATTGCCGAAGTTCTACCTGCTGTGATACGGACATAATCTTCTTCAATAGCCTGCGCATTTTTGGAAAATATATCCCAAACTCTTGCTATGCAAAGATGGTTTGCTGACTGTGTTTGTATACGCTGAAAAGATGCTTCGGCATCAAATTGCTCTTCACCTTCTAAATGAACAGCCAGCAAAACGTCCTGCTCATAAAGAGCCTCTCCAACCTTCAGTGAGGCTGCTTCTGCTGCCAGCGTATCATTGGGGCATACAGCTCCGTTGATGTAAAGGTTGTGAGCACTTGTTTTAAAGGGGAATTTTTTTTGTAAATAAGGCTGGGTTAAGTAGGCAAAGGATGCATCCTTAAAATACATCAGCCACTTTTCACGTATGGTGAGAATACCTGTTCTTATCTCAGCAACCGGACGGGTAAAGGTGAACGGAAGCAAATGGTTCCTGTTCGCGTCATCAAAAAATACGAGATTCATACGAACAAAAATAAAAAAGTCCTGCTGTGGGCAGGACTTTTAATATCAACAAAATGTGATGCTTATTTTTTAGCGTAGCGCTTGCGGAATTTGTCAATTCTACCAGCGGTGTCAATCAGGTTAGATTTACCGGTGAAGAAAGGGTGTGATTTATCTGAAATCTCCAGTTTATACAATGGATATTCGTTTCCGTCTTCCCACTTAACGGTTTCTTTGGTCTCAACAGTTGATTTAGTGATAAAAGAATAGTCGCATGACATGTCTTTGAAAACCACTAATCTGTAATTCTTAGGATGGATATCTGTTTTCATCTTCTACAAAATTGGACCGCAAATATAGGTATTTTTATTAGTCCTGAAATATTTTTTTTGATTTACTTTTGAAAGAAAGGTTAAAGACTATGCCTGAAAATAAGATACTGATTATCAACCACGAACAAGCCATTAAAAGTATCAGCCGGATGGCGTGGGAGATTTATGAGCGCAATTTAGAAGAAAATGAACTCATTATTGCCGGCATTGTTGGCCGGGGATATGCTGTAGCTGAATTACTTATGGCTGAACTTTCCAAAATAAGCAAGCAAAAACTTAGTTTACACCAACTGGTGATTGACAAGCGCAACCCGCAGGTGGAAACCATCAGTATTGTACCTGATATTAAAGTAAAGGGTAAAACTACTGTAGTGGTGGATGATGTGCTCAATTCAGGACGTACATTAATGTATTGCCTGGTTCCGCTTATTACACACAACGCCAAAAAAATACAAACGGCTGTATTGATTGACCGCAGCCACAAAACTTTCCCTGTACATGTGGATTATGTGGGAACTGCTCTTTCTACCGGAGTACGTGAACATGTGGATGTAACCATTGAACAGAAAAAAGTTCAGGTATATCTTACGTAAGGGGCTTTTCAAAAAATAAATATTGCTGCCGGAGACTACGAGTCAAAGCGTAATTAGCTGAGAACATTTCTCTAGGAAATATCATTTTGTGAGTTGCGCAATTGCTCTGCTTTTTCATTTCAATCACACAAGACATCGAGTTGCGATACTTTGCATTCAATATTAAAAATGAAAATGCTATAAATAAAAAATCCTCCCAGTATATACTGAGAGGATTTTTTATTTCAGGTAATCGTGGATTACTTAACTTTAGAAGAAAGTTCTGAACCTGCTTTGAAACGTACAACCTTTTTTGCAGGGATGTTAATTTCTTTACCGGTTTGTGGGTTTCTGCCTTTACGAGCAGCTCTTTTGCTTACTGAAAAAGTACCGAAGCCAACAAGAATAACTTTGTCGCCTTTTTTCAATGCTTTTTCTGAAGCTGCGATGAATCCGCTTAAAGCAGCAGCAGCTTGAACTTTTGTAATTCCGGCTTCGTCAGCCATTACGCTAATTAAATCTGATTTGTTCATTTTGTTTAACTTTTTTGAGGTTTTGAAATTAAATGCTGTTATAACTCAAACTTAGCTGAAGTAATTGATTCTGCAAGGGGTTCAGGCATATTTTTTATTCACCACCGTTAATTTAGAAAGAAAATAATTTGGAGATATTCAAACTATTGAAAATCTGATTATTGAGAATTTACAAAATTTTCAGAATCCGCTCTACCACCTCATTTGACGGTAACTTTTCCACATCTACTACCCTTAAAGCCCTTTCATAAACGGATTTTCGCTGCTCAAAAAGCTTCAGAAGTCCGTTTTCGCTGCCCTTTTCTTCGTGTTTTTTCACCATCGGCCTGATGGTAGTGCTTTGTTTAATGCGCGACATCAGAAAATCAAAACCGGCACACATATATATAGTAGTACCATTTTCATTCATAAGTTGCATGTTGTTTTGATAAGCCGGAGTACCGCCACCACAGGCCAGTAAGACGTTTTCATTGGCAGAGATTATTTCCTGCAAACACTTCGATTCACACATACGAAAATAGTCCTCGCCAAAGTGATGGAAAATGTCTGCAACCGACATGTTGTTTTGCTGCGCGATGTAACTGTCTAAATCCAGAAAAGGTATGTGCAATGCTGCGGCTACTTTTTTACCAATAGTAGTTTTACCCACACCCATAAAACCTATCAGAAATATTCTCATCACGCCACTTTTTGAGCTAATGAGAAAATAAATTCTGAAAGCGAATGGCTGTCCATTATTTCATGTACTTCTGTACTGTTTCGAATGTTGGTATTTCGAATGCCGACCACTTTTTCACTACTACTCCTTTTTTCATGAGCATAATGCCTGGATTGGAGCGAATAGCTGTTTTAAGTGCCGTTCCGTCTACGTTATAATATTCGTAAGGTGCCTGCACCTCGTGGCGGTATAATTCTGCATCAGCTAAAGTGGTTCCTGTAAGTGCCCAGAAACGTTTTTGTGCTTTATCCTGCCAGTCATTAGCCAGTTGATTTATCTTCGGCTGAAAGCTTTTAAATGTCTTTTGCAGGTTATACTGTATTAACACCAACTGGTACTCATCTTTGATGAAGAATAAATCTGTTTGCTCTGCTCCCTGTGAATCGTAAATTTTGAAATCGTGAATAGGTGGTTTATACCCTTGCTTGACGAGCTTGTCTTTGCGGTCAACAAATTTATAAGTATCCAAATCAGCCGGTAATGCCGTAGATTTAAACTCGAACTGCTGTCCTCCTTTTTCATATATAAAAACCATCTCGTATTCATCAACCGGAGCTCCCGGAGGAATTGCTGATAATGCTTCAATATCATTGCCTTCTTTGTAGGGAAGAAAATCAACAAAAGGTAGAAACATGTAAGCCAGTATAGTGAAACCTGTAGAGGCAAAAAGAAAGGTAAAAATAGTTACCGATTGAATAGCCTTTCCGAACAGGGGTTTGATGTGCTTCTGCCCGATGAAAATGAGGAGAATAAAAATCAACAACACAATATCTTTGGTGAACGATTGCCACGGGGTGAGTTTAATTGCATCACCAAAGCAACCACAATCTGTTACTTTGTTGTACACTGCTGAATAACCCGTGAGCCAAGTGAAAAACACAATCATTAATAGCAGCAACCAACTGTTGAGTTTGGTATACGCACCAATCAGCAGCAGCACACCTACTATGATCTCGAAAATGCAAATCACCATTGCCATAGGCAAGGCCATGGATACAAAGAAGGGCATGTGAAATACCTCAAAATACTCTTCGAGTTTATAAGAGAACCCTAAGGAATCATTGGCTTTAATAAGGCCGGAGATAATGAACAATACTCCAACCAACACACGACTAATCTGTACTAACAGTTTCATATTATTTCGCTTCGTTTAATCTTATCAATGCAAAAACAGCATAATTAATAATGTCTCTGAAATTGGCATCTACACCTTCTGAAGCCAGTGTTTTACCATCGTTATCTTCAATCTGACGGATGCGTAAAATACGCATCAGAATCATATCGGTAAAGGTACTCACCCGCATATCTCTCCAGGCCTCACCGTAATCCTGATTTTTATCCTGCATCAGGCGGTGGGTGATGTCAATTTCACGGTCGTATTTAAGCAATAACTGGTCCGAAGTAAGCTCCTGTTCGTTCTCAGAGCCCAATTCGAGTTGAATCAACGCAATAACGCAATAGTTAATAATGCCCATGTACTCCGATTCAATTCCTTCATCAATACGCATCTCCCCTTTTTGCTCAATGGTACGAATACGTTGCGCTTTGATGAATATCTGATCAGTGATGGATGATAAACGCATAATGCGCCATGATGTTCCGTAATCCTTATTTTTGCGGGCGAAAATCTCACGACACGATGCAATGGCGTTTTCGTATTGTGCTTTGGTTTGTGTACTCAAGTGTTATTGTGTTTATTTGTAGAATAGCGATGGCGAATTTATCGGAAATTTCATTAAAAAAAACGCTCAACTGCAAAGGCCGTCTTTTGGACCTGAGCAAACCTGTGGTGATGGGTATCTTAAACGTAACCCCCGACTCCTTCTTTGACGGTGGACAACACAACTCTGTTTCAAGCGCATTAACACAGGCTGAACGTATGTTGAATGAGGGTGCCACTATACTTGATATAGGTGGATACTCCACACGCCCTGGAGCAACTGACATTAGTGAAGAAGAGGAGTTAAACCGTGTAATCCCTGCTGTTGAGGCCATTGCTCAAAAATTCCCTGAAGCCTTTATTTCCATTGATACTTTCAGGGCGCGTGTAGCGAAAGCAGTCGTACAAAAAGGAGCACACATTATCAACGACATCAGCGGTGGTGAGGATGCTGAGATGTTTACCACTGTGGCCCAACTAAGGGTGCCTTACATACTGATGCACAAGCAGGGAAGCATATCTACCATGCATGCACCTGCGCAGTATACGGATGTGGTATCGGATATTATTGATATATTGCTACCTAAGGTAAAACAGTTACAATCCATGGGTGTGGCTGATGTGGTCATTGATCCCGGCTTTGGTTTCAGTAAAACCATCGCACAAAATTTTGAATTGCTGAGGCGTCTGGATGAACTGGCTGTGTTGGGTTTACCTCTGCTGGCGGGTTTAAGTCGCAAGTCAAGCATTTATAAAACTTTGGGAACAACTGCTGCTGAAGCCCTTAACGGCACCACTGTTTGCCATACCATTGCCCTGCAAAACGGAGCATGCCTGCTAAGGGTACATGATGTAAAAGAGGCGATGGAGTGTATTCAATTAGTACAAAAAATTTATGTTCGATAAGGTACTTACATTAGATTATATACAAGAACACTGGTTTGCCTTTAGTGTTGACTTGTTGCTCACCCTGCTCATCACCATTCAATTGTTAAGAGCATTAAAGGGAAGTCTGGCATTTAACATTCTCATCGGGGTAATTACCATCTACATCTTGTGGTGGATACTGGCCCAACTGAACCTGCATTTTATTTCCAGCATACTGGGTGAGTTCACCAAAGTGGGTATGCTCGCAGTGCTTATTGTATTTCAGCAAGAGATACGCAAGTTTCTGATGCTGCTGGGGCAAAACAGTATTTATGGGGGAGGAAAAGTCTCTTGGAAAAACCTGCTGCCCTGGAACTGGAACATACGGGAAGGCAATATCACCAACAACTTTGAAGCAGTAGCTGCAGCCTGCGAAACGCTTGCTGCGGGAAAAACAGGTGCCATATTGGTGTTTCCGAAATCAAGCGAACTGAAATTTTTTGCTTTAACCGGAGAGATTATGGATGCCGTTGTTTCCAAGCGACTGATAGAAAGTATTTTTAACAAGTACAGCCCCTTACATGACGGTGCGGCTATTGTGCACAGCAACCGCATAAAAGCTGCAGGTTGTGTATTGCCCGTAAGCGAAAACCCTGATTTACCCGCAGGTATGGGCTTGCGTCACAGAGCGGGTGTGGGCATTACTGAACAATCGGATGCTATTGCGATTGTTATCTCAGAAGAGACCGGCAAAATAAGTATTGTTAAGGAAGGCAAAGTGAAAGAGGATGTCTTGCCTTTTGACATTGTACGCATGATGAGTGCCGAGTTTGCTGATGAGTTGATCAAGTGATGGACTGTCAGATGTAGCACGTGAAGTGGTCTGACGCGTAATGCGTCTGACCACAATATGATAGACATGTGGCTCATTTTCTCTCGTGGCGTCAGATGCTACATCTGACGCTCCTTTGCAGAAAGGGATTGGGCAACCATAACACTTATGAACTACTACTTCAGAGGTTTCAAAAAACCTGAACGGCCTAAATCATTTTTATATTTTGTGTAAACAGAAAGGTAAGGTGCATCAAACCAGTTCCAGTTGGTGCGGTTGTATATAAACCCTTTTACGCCACCCCGAAAAAAATTGTAATTGCTGCCGCCCATACTCACATCTAAGCATAAACCTCCTACCCTGCAAGCACTCTTGTTGCCTGAATGACCGCAAGGCTTTCGCATGCTGCCCCAACCGGCTTTTACATCCAGCGTTCGGGTTTCCATCATTAAACTAACACTGCGCAAATGGTGAATATCTCTCCTGCGGTTTTTACGTATCATAATCCAGGAGTAAGCTAAAGAAACACCTTTATTCAACTGGTCCTCTGTGGTGCGTCCCTGGCTGAGTGCCACATCACATTCCACTCCGGCCACTATGCCTCTGCTGGTAAAACAATACCCGAAAGAAATACCCGGAGCTGCATAAAGCTGCGCACTGCTTTGGGTGCTGATAACACTGCAAAAAATAAAAAAAAGGCAGGCAGACCTTATCATAACGTTTACATAGTTGAATCGCCTGAGGCTTCTTTCTCTTTTAAAAACTTAATGATGTCTTCATCACTTTTACCAATAAGATTTAAAGCGGCACGGGCATCATCAGCGAGTTCTCCGTTAGGGTATTTTTTCAAAAACTCTTCGTAATCGGTACGGGCTTTGGCAAATTGCTGCAAACCGTTTTCCTGTACAAAGGCTTTCATAAACAAAGCGTGTTCAGCACGTTTGTCTTTGCTGTAATTTTTAGCAAATACATCGTACATACCTATGGCATCATCAAACTTACTGAGCATGTGGTACGACTCAGCTGCTTTAAACGTAAAATCACACGTGTTGGGATCCTTGGGGTACTTCGTAATAAAATCTACGTACATAGCGGTGAGCTCCTCCAACAAGGCCGGATTGTTGAGCGTTGAATCGCTATCTTCAATCTTTTTGATTTTGTGCAAAGCCTCATCTTTGGGTGAGGTGCAAGCAAAAAAAATGGCGGTACTAAGTACTGCAATAAAAAATTTAACTGCGTGTATGCGCTTCATGTGTTTAATAATTTCCGGTGCTTAATAATACCAGCGTGCAAGCTTCCAATACCTGTACACCGTGTTTTTCCAGTTTCGCTTCAAAAGCTTCATTCTCTGTTCCGGGGTTAAAAATAACCCGCTTGGGTTTTAGGGAAAGGATGTAATCTTCATACTCCTGTTGTTTATCAGGACCAAGATAAAGTGTTACACTATCTACCTCTTCCACTTCAGGATGCCCGTTGAGAATGGGTACTCCGGCTACCTCACCCTTTTTAATTCCTACGTTCACAATGGGGTGCCCATGCTTTGTAAGCATATGAGCCGCACGGTAAGCGTAGCGGTCGGTATTGGGTGTGGCACCTATAATGAGTGTCTTTTTGGACATGGTGCAAAGATATATGCTTATAAAATGTTTTGTTAAGTTAGTTGAATGGGAATTTAACCGGTCAACGGTAATACTTTTTGTAAAGTCATCATACCGCGAGCAAGGGATGCTTTAGCCTTAAGTTTCGACATGCCTAAGTAATTTCCCTTTTTGCCTGCTTTAAACGCGTTCACTTCATTCACAATCATATTCACTGCGTATTGGTAGTACTTACGTGAATAGGTACGCTTAAAGTCAATGTCCCGATCAGTAGAGGTTTCCCAAGGTAAATCCTCAATGAAGTTGTTCTCCACCTCCTGATACAATGGAGTGCCTTTAATGGGATAAGCTACTGTAATGGTAAAAATATCGGGGTCAGATTCTTTGAGGTGGCGCACCGTTTCATAAATATCTTCCTCTGTCTCTCCCGGATAACCTACCATGATAAACGTTCCGGCCTGTATGCCTTTGGCCTGTGCTTTCCGAATCATGTCACGCACCTGCATCACATCTACCCTGCGATCCATCAGGTCAATCACTTTTTGCGAGCCACTCTCCGCTCCAATCCACACGCGGAAACAGCCCGTGGCTTTAAGGTCATCTATCACTTCTTCACTCATCCTGTCGGCACGCGTAATGCATTCGTATGGAAAATGAATACCCCGACTTTCCATCTCTTCCCGAAATTCTTTAAGCCATTTGTGACTCACAGTAAACACATCGTCAACAAACCAAATACTGTCTACATCGTAGTTGGTTTTAATCCATTCTATTTCATCTACTACATGTTTAGCACTGCGCCTGCGGTAACTTTGTCCGTACACGGCACGACTACACCATTTGCAACTGTAAGGGCAACCGCGCATGGTGTTAATGGATATGGCACTGGTACCGTGCTTCGATTTCCAGGCATCAAAATACAATTGCAAATTTACTTTGGTGCGGTTAGGTAAAGGCAGGTTATCCAGCTCACGCAATTTGGTGCGCTCTGGGGTGTATACCACCTCTGTTTTGTTCAAAAATGCCATACCGGGTATTTCAGCTACTTGCTTGTTCAACTGTCCATCGAGGTACTGTGTAAGCTCCAACATGGTTTCTTCTCCCTCTCCCAATACAATAAAATCTGCCCCGTGCTCCAGAAATTTCTGTACGTGATTCCGCACTTCCGGACCACCCAAAATTATTTTAGTGCGTGCAAGAGTAGGTTCACTTTTTATGAACTGAACAAGGCGCAATACATTGAGTTTAGTCATCAGGTTAGTATACACGGCCACTATATCCGGCTGCTGTGCGAGTATGGTTTGCTTCTGATTTTCAAAAGAGGAAAAAGTTGAATCGAACACCTGATTATCATACCCGTGCTTCTCGAGCCAGGCTGATATGTAAAGTATTCCCAGCGGCATATAGGGGCGCATGATCTCCTGCTCTTTCGGGTCTTCTGCTATAAAGTAGCCGTGGGTAAATACTATTTTCATTTTTTTTCGAATACTACAAATGTATGGTCGGCATGGTCACTAAAAAAGGAAAAGTGAGCGAACAGAAATTCCAGTAGGTTAATAAGCGGTACAATTAGTCGGAAACGTTGGAGCCAAGACTCCAGGTAAGAAGGAGGAATAAACAACCCGACAGGGCGTGATTTTTTAAACTCAAAGGAGGAAAAAATGTGCTGCAATTCTTTCACGGAATAACAAAACGTAGGCTGCGTAGCCTGATGGCCCAACTGAGCCAAGGCTTCCCCCTGCCTGCGATTTCCTTTTTGCCTGTCTCCTTTCAGGGTAAAGTACATCCTTTCCCAAAAACATTTTTTGCCCAACACTACCAGAATCAGCTTTCCTTTCGGGGCCAGCAACTGATAAAAGTCTTCATTGAGTTGTTTCAATTCCTGTGCATTGATGCAATTGAGTCCGGCAAAGTCAGAAAAAATGATGTCGAACTGTTGACCTTTATACTTTTCTCTGAGTTCACTAAAGGCAGCTACTTGAAATTTTACCTCTGCTGTTTTTTGTTTAGCTACAGCAATCATTTCCTCAGAAATATCGCTTGCCCATACCCGGTGGCCTTTTGCTGCCAGCCACAAAGCATCTTCACCTGTTCCGCAGTTTATTTCCAGTAGGTTAAGTTGCGCATAGTTAATAAAAGGTTGAAGAAAATGCCTTACCCTGTTGCGTTGCATTGTGCCAATACGGGTATGGGTAAACTCCCGGTCGTACGCCTGAGCCAGCGCGTCAAAATTAGCTGATTGCAGCATGTTTTTTTATGCGTTGTTGTGCCAGCCACACTTGCGGAATGCGGTATCCGAGAGATAAAACCTTTTTAAAGTTATGTCCGGTTCTCCAGGCTTCTACTGCTTTCCATGTTCTGAATTTGTAATGCACCAAACGTTGCAGGTGTTTGTAAAAATCAGCGGGGTAGGTACCTTTAAACATCACCAGCAATTCATCTGAATCGGTCCAGTTTTGTTTATTACTTAATTGCGCTTTTACATTGTCGTAAAACTTGGTGCCGGGTAAGGGATAGGAAACGGAAATGCCGATATCATGCGGTAAAAGTTTTTTCACCATAGCAAGGGTACTTTGAATGTCCTCCAGATTTTCACCCGGGTAACCAAACTGTAAAAAGAAACAGGGATGAATATGGTGTTGTTTCATGAGCAGCGTTGCCTGTTCAATTTGTTCCACTTTGGTGCCTTTGTCCATGGCATCCAGTATTTTTTGAGAACCGCTTTCAGCTCCTACCCACACCTCTTCGCAACCTGCCATAGCCAGGTAACGGATACTGTCTTCTTCCAAAAGCAGGTCAACCCGCGATTGTATTTTGAACTTAAAAGTAAGCTGTTCTTTTTGTACCAGTTCAGCAAAATGTTTCACCCAACCCGGTTTTAAACCAAATATATCATCGGCAAACCAGATGTGCTGAACCCCGAATTTTTCTTTGAGCAGTTTAATCTCACTGATTACATTCTCCGGAGAGCGTGAATTGTAACGATTGCCGTATATGGGCTTGGCGCACCAGTTGCACTTAAACGGGCAACCACGTGTAGTGGCCATGTTAATGGAGAAAAAACCTTTATGCTCCATCCACATTTTTTTGTACGGTGTAATGTCTATTAACTCCCAGGCCGGTAATGGCAATGTATCCAGCTCTCTCAGGTTCTCTCTTTTAGGCGTGTGTACCACATTTCCTTCTTGCAGGTAAATAAGGCCGTTGATGTTGTTGATGTTTCCGTTTTTCTTTACCACATACTCGGCTAACTCCAGCAGTGTTTGCTCTCCTTCTCCGGCAATCACGTAATCTGCTCCTTTGCTCAGATAGTCTTCCGCACGGTCAGTGGAATCAGAACTTGAAATAGCTACCGTGCAACCTGCTTTTTTAGCCAGTTGTATCATCTCAAAAGCAGCATCACGCATATTGGTGAGGCACATTTTGGTGAGGTAATTAAACCCATCATCATAAATCACAAACAGTTGTGGTTTGTGCTGTGCAATAGCCGGTGCGGTTTCATCAGCACTTTGCGCAAACATATTGTCTTTAAAGGCAACTGAGAATCCTTTTTGTTTTAATACTGCTGCGGCAAACAGGGTAGCCAAAGGTGCATAAGGTGTTCCTGCACGAAACTGCTTGGGGTCAAACCGAAGAAAATACGAGTGTGTGAGTAAGATATCAGCCATGTAATGTTGCTTTATACTGTTGCTGAAACTGACTTCTGTTTTGAGATAGTTTTTCGAGCACTAATTTTTGAAAATTCTGAGGGTGATGTTTAGATACGTATTTCCTTGACCGAAGTGCAGTATCTAATTCCTCTTTTGAAAAATGCCTGAATTTATTCTGCCACTTTTTGATGGTTAAACGCATAAAGATGTCATCCAACACATCGCCCAACCGGTTATCCAGTAATTTTTCCAGCAAACGCTTCACCGTCCTGGTGCCTCGCTCTTCGTCTACCTCAACTCTTTTTGTATAGTTGGGCAGGTAGCCTAAAGCCCATTGATTATTCTCCATAAGTGAGCCATGAACCTCTTTACCAGTCATAGGGAGTAAGGTGAGTAATTCTGTAGCGGTAAAAATATTTTTATCCGGAATCTCCAGGTGTGTGGTATCTACAAAATAATTGACGCAAAAATATTTGTGGTTATTCAACAGCACTATTTTTTTGAACAGAATCAACAGGCTGCGTGCAATCCACAAACGTTTGGGTGTGGTGATGATAAAATAATCTACATCTCCCTTTTCATCCATAAACCCTTTTGACAATGAACCGGAAATACACACGCTGCGAACATAGGGAAACTGATGTATGAGGTTAGAATATTTTACCGCCTTTTGCATCATCTCTTCTGCTTTTCGGTTGCCCTCTTCACGCCTTTCTACAAGGCGTTGCTCATTCTCCAGTGAATAGTACTGTCCTAACTTATAAATTAGTTTTCTGTTGAGCAAGGTATCCAGCAACTCCTGCAGCTTTTCATTTTTGATTTGCCCCGAACTGAACTGCACTATTTCATCAGCAGTTAATGGGTAGTGAAAAATATCAAAGTACAACAACGTATCAATAACGGTTGACTCTTGTTCATTGAGTAGCTGATTTTGCAGTATCGATTTTGTGTTCATTAGTTTTTTACTACTTGAAAAATAAAATTCAATTCCCCACCGATTCTTTTTTTACGGAAGAGATTTAATTTTAGCTCATGTGTTGAGGCTATTTGCATAATCTTATCGAGATTACAATCTTCGGATAAGGACAGTAATACCTTACTGTTTAGTTGCATGTATTTACCCAATCCGCTGAATAATTTACCGAAGTACTCATAATTCTCTCCGCAAAACCAGGCCAGCTCTGCTTCATTAGCCGCTCTTTTAGGATAGTAGGGCGGGTTGATAATAATGTAATCAAACTGCTGTTCAGGAATGGAGTCAAATAAATCTGATTGCAAAATAGTGAGTTGCAACTTGTGCCCCATTACTTTAAGGTGACGTAAATTTATTTTTAATCCCTCAATAGCCGTTTTGCTGATATCAGAAGCGGCAACTATTGCTCCTGCTGAAGCGGCATAAAAAGAGAGCAAACCACTTCCTGCTCCCAACTCCAAAAATGTTTTGCCCGTGAGATTTTCTTTTCGGATAACCTGCAATAAAAACTTAGTGCTGTAAAATAATCCCGGGTGAAAAACCCCTTTTTTAATGAGCAGCTCCAAGCCGTGCCACTTGTACTTACGATCAGTACTTATAAGAAACAACGCCCTTGGACGATGAAATAAATTAACGGATTTGCGTAGCAGCTTGTAGAACATATCAAAATCCCTGAATCTCCGGTTGACGGTAGCCCCAAATTTTTTGCAACGCTTTTAACTCATACGGAAGCGTGTATATATTATTTCTGTAACGAACACCTGACAGTGTTTTAATCAACTTACGCTGGTAGGGCTTCATCCGAATATCCGAAACTGTTGGGTAATGCGCATTCAATACTGTTTCGAAATTTTTGATTTTATCAATCATTTCCGGAGTTAACCACGGGGTAAGGGGATTTTTACGCAAGTCAAAATTTGCCCAATCGTTATTGAGCCAATCGCCCAACTTTTGCGGAAAACGGAAACCACTTTCCAATACTTTGTTGTACATATCAGAACCTTCTGTAGGCACCGGACTATACACGTAAATAATTATTTCTGTATCGGGGTTAATGTCTTTGATGCGTTTGATAAAGTTGATGTCTTCATCAATTTGTTTCATCACCTGCTCAGGGGTATCTCCCGGAGTACCCAATACAAAAGAATACTCAGGTATGATGTCAAATTTTTTCATGCGGGCAGCAAAAGCAGCAATCTGCTCACCTGTTTGCGTACCGCCTTTGTCCATCTTTTTCAGTACTTCATCATTGCCGGTTTCGGCACCAAAGAATATCATCTTGCAGCCGGCTTCGCGCATCAAGGCCAGCGATTCATCTTTGTACTTGTTAATGGTATCAATGCGACCTTCGCCCCACCAAATCATGTTGTCGTTTTTAATGAGGTTCGAAAATTCTACCACTCTTTTTTCAGAAACAAAGAAGTTATTGTCATGAAACTCGATGGAATCAGCTCCCCATTTTTCTTTGATAAATTTCACATCAGCATAAACGCCCTGTGCTGATTTAGCTTTCCAACGTGCCTCGTAAATTGGGACTACTGCACAAAAGGAGCAGGTAAACGGACATCCAAAACTGCTGTGGTAAGCCAGGGTTTTATTGCCCAGATACGTTTTCCCTAAATATTTCTCCAATGAATAGAGTTTATCTAATTTTTCATAAGGTAACGGGGGCAATAAATCATAGTCTACCAGTTCGGCTTTAGGTGTTTTGATTATTTCTCCCGATTTGCGGTAAATAAGATTTTCAATGGCATCTACCGGCAGGTAGTTTTCCAGGGCATGAATCAAAGCAGGGAAAGCGTAATCTCCGGGGCCGTTGATTACATAATCTACGTAGCCCGATTCCAAAACACATTTGTGCTGATTGGAAGCAAAATAACCTCCCCATATCATTTTAATATGCGGATATTTTTGCCTGATTTTTTGAGCAAAGGGTATGGCTTGCTTTAACTGAGGGCCGGGCATCACAGTAAAACCAACATACTGTACCTCACCGGTATCCAAATACCCTGCTAATTTGTGCCAGGGATCATTCTCCCTGTTTCCGTCAACAATTGCCCAATCATATTTACCTTCAATAGAACCGGCTACTTGCAAAACAGACATGGGCACACGGTACTTGTAATCGGCACTACGGGGGTTAAAAAGAAGCACTTTCATCAAAACAAATGTAAGAAAGCTTTTAATGATTACCGCGCCTGCTAAAGGAAAAAACAAGCAACCTTTACGGGCAATTATGCCTCGCTTTGTAACTGACAGAACTGAATGTATGGTTTACCCGTTTCAGTTGACTGAAATATCCGCTGTGTGATGGGGAAAGTATTCTGGGCTTTGGGAATGAGAGTAATAGAAGCAAGTGTAAAGAACCCTTATTAACAGAGTAAGCATAGCAGAGGCATGACTTATACTCTGTGTTGTGTATTGTTTTATTTAATCCAAGCTAAATAAAATTGGCAAAACAAAAGTCACACGAACTGGTATTGCATCTATAATTCCTGGCAACCATTTCTTATTTGTCAATTTTACAACTCTAATGGCCTCTTCATCTAATGTAGGATGCATACTTTTTAAGATTTTCAAACGTTCAACCGAACCATCTTCCATAATAATAAATTGAATTACAACTCGTCCCGCTATGTTGTTCTTCCTTGCCTCTTTGGGATAACTTATTTGCTTACCAATAAATTCGCTTAACTTACCATCATTAAATTGAGGTTCCACTTCAACTTGATAAAAATCAAAAACATTTTCAACATCTTTTTCCCCGCTTTCACTCCAACTTTGATTACTAATCAATCTATTATTTCTGTATTTTGATTTACAACTTATATTTCCATTTTTGAAATAGTTTATTACCTGACCATTTAATATCAACGGTAAAATAGTTGAAGCTTCACCTCTTTGTCGAATAACAGTATCCTTATAATAATCAGTAAATTCGAAAAGACTATCATTGATTTTTTTGTAAATGCGTTTGGTAATCGATGGTAAATTATTATTTACATACGTTTTGATTATTATTACTGAATCAGTTAGGAATTCATAAGTGTTGTAATAGTTAGGCGTGCTCCATTCTTTTTCAAACCTGTTATAAATCTCTTCTTTGAAATTCTTATCATCTAAAGCATTAATCACACACTTTTTCTTCGCTATATCGCTATTACACAATTCACCAACCGGAGAATAGTAAAAAGTCCCTGTTCTTTGTCCAAACAATGCAAAAAAGTTGAAAGTAAGAATTAAACAAAATGTTAATCTCATGATTTTTATTTTTTGTAACGCCAGTGTGAAAAAACTCATCCACACTTTGCAAGGTAAAACTGGTGATAAAAAGCTGTAAAAGCAAGCAAAAAGGATTGTTTTTTGAGCGTATAGCTCTCATGCAACACATCAGTCCCGCCAACAGATTTCAGATACAGTTCAGCAGCCTTGATGAACACATAGAACAAGACCACAGCGTTCGTTTTATAGAAGCCTTTGTTGAAAAACTGGATTTAGCACAACTGCACTTTAATGTTAAAACCATACAGCAAGAGGGCCGTCCGTCATACAACCCCAAAGTATTTTTAAAACTTTACTTTTACGGATACCTCAATGGTATCAGAAGCAGCCGCAGGTTAGAGAAAGAATGCAAGCGCAATATTGAACTTCACTGGGCAACCCAATTACAAAGGGATAGCCTGTGCTTTTTCAAAACCAGTCAATTTGCAGCTTTATAGAGCCACTCAAAATTTTCAAACAAATTTGGCTGCCTGAAAAAACACCTCGCTCATAACTCAAATCTCGAGCTCAAACAACATTTTACTAACCGGCTTTTCATGTTTTAATGTGAAAAACGAAGTTTTTTCACAACCTGACGTTTTGCAGCTACCCGAAGGTGGCGATTTCCACCACTAAACTTGATACGGAGAACTAAACTTTGATTAACCACAAAACTGTCTGCGAAGAACGGAACCGCCACTTTTGCCAAACCGCTGTTATGCCTTCGTTGTTCTCTTTCGGTCGTGCTTTGTCCGTCCATAGTTGCAGTGTCTTGGTGCGGTTGCTTGGTGGCTCTTTTGGATTTTTTTAGCGTTGGTCTGTGCGTGGAAAAAAATACAAATGTGCCACCAAATGCGTTGGGTTGTCCCGCTGTCATTGTGCAATTTGTGCAATTAATGTGCAATTGATTTATGTCTGCCTTGCCCCGGCAAAATTAAATGTGCTGCAAGAGCGTTGGCTTGTGTGTTGGATTGCTGCTCTTTTAATTTTGCGAAGCGTTGGCATTTTGTCTGTCGTTTTACTGTTCGTTTATTGTCTGTCGTGTCGTCTTTTAGGCTTGCTTGTAACGTTCCCACGCTTGGCGCAGTGGGGGATTTTAGAAAACTAAATTGTTTGCCAGCACGAATTTACAATAGAAGCAGAAACTTTCCATGAACCGAATTAGCCCCCATTGCGCCAAACGTGTGTTAGCGGTTCGTTGTTTTCCGTCAATCATTTGTCAGGTCGTTTAAAAGTTCACTAAGCATTTTTACTTTTTCATTTATTTCATTGCTTTCTATATTGCTTACTGATAAAATTGGGGAAAGTTTTGGATATAAATCTGGTTTATTAAGCCAGTTTACAACTTGATATTTAATCCATTTGTTATAAGCAATTGGATATGTTTTGTTGGCAATAAAAAGTGTTTGCAGATATTCTTGAAATGCTTTACATAAAACGTCAAATGCCTGAAAGTATAGTCCTCGTTTTATGAAAAATGGAATGTGGTTTAAGTCGTATTCACAAGCATTTCTTGTCATTGTTAGGCGTTGTAAACGCAGTTCTTCATTGTAATAGGGTAACCATTTATTTTGCAACTCTTTGAAGTATATGCCTGCATTGCCCATAGGAGCTGAATAACAAATATGATTTCCAATTTCTATTTCAAAGAAGTCTGAGGCTACACCTATTTCTAAAATTGTCGGAGTGTAATTACCATCAATAATGTCTAAATGAAGGTGAGCAAATTGATTTGACTTTTTGTATTTTAAAAGTATTGGATGAGTAGCTGAATAATTTAACCAAGCTGTTTCGATTTTTCCAATTTCTACTGGTGTAGTATCAGGTTTTACCAATATGGCGAAGTCAAGATCGCTTTCTGGCACTGCCTGTCCTCTTGCACAAGAATTTACAACTAAGACTGTGTCAACATTCGGAATAGTTAAAAAGTAGTCTCTTACTAATTCTGCTGTGTCTTGGTGTAATACTGTCGGAAAGCTTGGTTTATATATCATTCTTAAAATTGAATATTTAGTGTTGTTATGTTAATAGGTAGTCGTCACTGTCTCTCCCTGAAATAAGTTTGTTGTCGTGATATTTTTCGAATAAAGTTATTTAGTACTTTCGTAATTCTGCTGGTTGTTCCTTACAATTTCAATATATGCAATTCGTATTGATTTGTAGGAGTCTCTCGGCAGGTAGTAGTTCTAAGAATCAATAAATTATTTCGACTACATCAGAAGGTTGATACTCGTTAGTCATTTTGTAAGCTAAGTTTCATTTTTAATACTGGATAATCGTTACCATAATCGTCTTTTTCAGTTCTTTCATAGGTAACAAATCCAAATTTAGAATAGAATTTAATTGCATCTAAGTTCTGTTCATTTACATTAACCTTATCAGCTTTTAACTCATTTATTGCAAAATTCATTAGCTTAGTTCCCAATCGCTGTCCAATATAGTCAGGGTCTAAAAACAAGGATTCTATCACATAATCTTCTACACCTAAAAAACCTAAAACTTTATTTTCGGAAATCAGGCAGTATACTGAAAATGAATTAAAATCTATCTGTTTTACCAACTCTTTTAGCCTGTCAACTTCTTCTGAATTAACAAAATGATGTGTTGATCTAACAGATCTTTCCCAAACGGAAATCATCTGTTCTCTATGTTCTTCTTTGTAAGGAATCAATTCCATTCTAATATTTATTATTATTACTGTTTGTTATTAGGTGTCGTTTTACAATTACCGCTAACGGGATTCAGCTATACGCAGGCAGGGCTTTTACCACTGAACTACCTACGAAGAACTGAACTTTAAATTTAGCACTTTCCTGTCCTACGAAGCACGAAACCCCTGCTTGCGTATAGGTGATGTTATGCCTTCGTTCTTCTTTATCGATCGTTAATTGTCTATACATTGTCGTGTCGTTGTGCGTTGGCTTGGTAGCTCTTTTGCTGTTTTTTGTTTGGCTTTGTGCAGTCGGTAAAACAGCAAATGTGCTAACAAAAGCGGTAGCATATTTTACTGTCTATTATTTTTTACGTCCCATACAAAACCAATTTCATTTAGTTTGTCCATTCGAAATTGTGATAATTTATTTCTCTTGTAGTTTACTCTTTGGTCATTTACCCATCTACCCAAAAATTTGTCGTGTTGGGGAACAATAGTCGTATTGTTTTTCCTTTTATATTCAACAAGTAAATTATATTTTGAAAGCCAAACATCATCTTTTAGTGTACTTGTTTTTTTAGAAGCTTCTGCATTCCAAATGAAGTTGATATTGTCTAAAAGTTTTACTTTTCTTTCTTCCAATTTATTTTTCTTCCTATCCATTCGCTGCAGCAATACCCATGTTCCAATTGATTTTTCTTCAGCTTTTTTTGCAGATGGACTACAATGCCCGAATTTTTCTTTGAATTCAACTAATTCATTGTATCGCTTCATCCAAATACTTTCAAATTCTTGACTTCTATTATATGCTAAATCAACGTTAATTCGTTTAAATTTTTCAATTTTCTCTTGTGGTAATTTGCCTTCACGAAATAATTTACGCTGTTTGACAAGCCATAATGCCAAAGCTCTTGTAGTATCATCGCCTCTTGGAATAATAGCATGATTATGTTTTATAACAAATGAAAATAACTGGTCAAACATTTTTAGCCAATAGCCCTCATTATCCTTTCCAAACCTATTTGGTGTTGGACTTTCAATTGACCATGTAAAGTTTATATCAGACAGTTTTTGAAGCCTTTCAGGAGCTAATTTATCTTTTCTTTTAAGATTTTGTTGGGTTTGAACCCATCTGCGAAGTGTGCCATACTTTTCGTCTAACGGGATTTTAAAAGTCTGATGGGTTTGGTGATAATCAACCAAAACATTAAACATTGTTTCCCATTGCGATGCATAAGAATGTCTTTCAACATGTTCTCTTATTTTTTTCCTTCCTCTTTTTAGTTCCCATGGAAAACCCAAGGCATCCAATTTTTTAAATCGGTCTTCTTGTATTTTACCTTTATTGTTGAATATTCTTTGAGTGGAACACCAACTCCGTAAGCTTTGATATTTCTTATCATTCGGGATTATAAAAGTTTTAAACTCATTATGGAATGTGAGTAACTCATCAAATGAGGCATTCCATTCTTCCTCATGAGTTACGGTGTCCTTCTTCTCTCTTTTTCTCCTTGCACCAAGTTGAACTTCCCATGGGAAATTTATCTCATCAAGAAGCTTCCTTCTTTCTTCTGATAGAAGATTCTTTTTCCCACTCTTTCTTTGGGTGATAGTCCATAATCTTAGTGAGTTATATTCCTCAGTAAATGGAACAAGACATGTATTGTGTTTTAAGTAATATTCTTTCAATTCAGAATAACTTTCATTCCAACGTCTTTCATTAGATATTTTATCTTCTTCACTTTCTTTGTTAGCTTGAATTTTTCCAGTCCAAGGAAATCCAATTTCATTAAGTAGTTTTTCTTTTGCTTCAATTAGTGACCCTAGCATTTTTGCTCTGCGTTGTGCCGCAATCCATGGTGGCATATCTGAAAATTCATCAGATTTTGGAATGAGTGAATTGCCCTTGCTTGCATAAAGTGCTTTTAATCTTTCGTAGAAGCTATCCCATTGTTTTTCTTTTGTTTCTGAAGTTGGTAGTAGGTTAAAATTAAAACCAATTTCTTTCAATTGATTAAGTCGTGTATCATTTAGGCGGTTTCTGCCAAAGTTGTATTTTAAGTCTTTGACAAAGAGTTTCAGAATTTCATAATCTGAATGATTCTCTGGAATTTCAATCGTGTGATTGTTTTTCCAATATTTTTTAAATATTTCAAACCTAACATCCCATTTATCTTTAGTCTCTCTAACAACTCTGTAAGTCCAGTCAAAACCTATTTCATTTAATTTATTTACTTGTTCCTGCTCAAGTTTTCCTTTGGAATAGGTCTGTCTTTGTCTTCGCTCCCATGAGTATAGAGCTAAATCTATTGCTGAATTAACTTGCTTCGTATTATGTAATTCGTAATAATTTTTAAGTTCTAAAAATCGTTCATCCCATGTTTTTAATTCTTCAAATGTGAATTGAAATCCAATTGAAGTTAGTCGGTCAATGCGTTCTTGACTTAGAATTCCTTTTCGATAATTTATTCTGAACTTATTTACCTTTCGTCCTAAGTATGTTCCCATTGTTGGAACATTTACATGTCCGTTTTTGGCTTTATAATCTAATAGCTTCTGAAAGTCGCTTTCAAATAATGACTTATCAGGGTCAAAATCAAAATTCAACTTTTCTAATTTCTTGATTTCGGAGTCAGAAAGTAGTCCTTTGTTGAAATTTACTCTTTGGCTTACACACCATGTTCCTAAACCAAAACCATTTTCTAATTTGTATCGGGCTGGAATGTTAGAGTTGCCATTGGCTTTAAAATATTGCTCAACTTCCTTGTAGTGAATTTCCCAACTGTCCTTTAGTGTTTCAATGACTTGGTTGAACAAGGCATTTTTAAGTTTCTCTTGGATTTGCTCAAACTGAATAACCTTTTCTGTTTGGTCATCAGAGAAAGTAAATTCAATAGTTGCCTTTTGTTTTCTACTTTCTTTTTCCCATGCCAATTCGTTTATTTCAGTAACAAGCCTTTCGTCTTGGTCACAAAGTGAACGGATTACAGTGATTAAGTTTTTATAATCACTTTTCTCAATTGCATCTTCTACCGTTTCTCTGTCCTTATGAAAAATGGGAACAACAATAAAGCCCATTTCTTTATTTCTATGCTTTGCCTTCCGCAAGGCTCTCCCCGCAGATTGCACAATATCAATTTTTGAATTCTTCGGGTCGCTGTAATAAACAACGTCTATTACAGGAACATCAACACCTTCGGTTAAACATTTTGCATTAGAAACTACTGCCTTGTCAGCTTGCTCAAATGCCTTTAAAATTATTTCCCTTTCGCTTGTAGTTTGTGCTCCGCTGATTGATGTTGAAATGGCATTTGGAACTAATTTATTGTGTCGTTTGGAAAAAGCGACTGCGCTAGTGATACGAGAATGAAAAGTTAAAGCATGGAATGCTTGATACTTTTCCATTACTATATTCAATGCGTAATTGTGTGCATAGTCAGTAATACTTTCTGATTTTGTCAACTGAATATTCCGCTCAATGTATTTCTTTAAATCGCTGTCTGAAACACCAACCGCAATAATTTTATAGTTCACTAAAATCTTCTTTGTAATTGCAGTTCCAAAAGTCATACGATAGGCTTCTTTACCATAAACTTTGGGATTGCTCATATCTTTTAGAAAAGTAATTCTCCCTGTATGCTTTGCTTTCAATTCAGGTGACGCAATTCGAGGGGTTGCAGTCATGTAGAGGCGTTTTACGCCTCTTACTTTTTCTTTATTATGAACTAAAGTGAACTTGTTTTGGTCTTCAAAACCTGCTGTCTTGTGGGCCTCATCTGCAATTATCAAATCAAATTGAAAGTCTGGAACTTCCTGTAGTGCATCGACAACAACTTGCAAGGATTGATAAGTTGAAAAGACAACTTTGTTTTCTGGTCTTTGCAAAAATGAAGCAACAAGATTTTTATCAGATGTTACATTTCCTGGTATTTCGTAAGTGTGTGTAATTGCAATATCGTTGTCAATGTCTGCATCAATATCTTTTTCGCTACAAACATTTAAGCGAATAAATTTCGTGTTGTATGCTTCGTTCCAATTGCTTTTAATTTGTCGCAACAACGCTAAAGAGGGAACTAAAACCAAAGTATTTGCAGCTTGTAGTTTCTCCTTAATCCAAAGAGATGTCAATGTTTTTCCTGCTCCGCAGGGCAAAATCAATTGGCCTCTTTCGTTGTCTTTAAAGTGGTTTACTACTGCTTCAATTGCGTCTTCTTGGTAATCGTGTGGAGTTGGTTTTTTGATTTCTTTAATCGGTAAACCGATTAAAGCGGTTCTCATTTTCTCAAAGGTCGCTGCTGAAATATTTTGAAGATGTGAGTAACTGAAAAATTTGAAGTTGTCCGTTAAGTTTTGAGCGACTTGCGTTATGTCAGAAGAGTTTGAAAAAACACAATGTAAGTCAGCGTTTCGGGCAAAGCCAAAGAAGTTCCCCAATTTGTCTGCGTTCCAATTGAGTTTTACAGTTTCGTCATTTTTGAATTTGCATTGAATAGCAATTACTTTTCCGTCACGGTCAATAATTAGTAAATCTATACCGTGTTCAACTGTCGGCAAGTTTAGCTTTTGTTTTAGGTCGGCTGGTATTTCTTCATAGAGATAAATTTCTTTGCAGTCATATTCTGCTGCAAATTCGTTGTCATGGAGAAAACAAAGTTTTGTAAAGTATTCAAATAATTTTCCTGCTCTTGTTGTCTTGGCGGTTGTGTCTGTCGCTGAAGTGTTATATTCTGAAAGTTTCGGTTTCAGGTCAGTCCACGAATGAACACCTTGTAAAAGTCCAGCTAATATTTTTTCATTTTCTGTCATCAGAAACGAAAAGTTGTCAGGTTACGGGGTGCGGTTGGGCAAAAGCAAATGTGGTGCAACTGTGTGTCGGCTTGTGGGTGGCGTTGCACCTCTTTTGATTTTGCTGAAGCGTTGGCTTTTCTTTCCGTCATATTTCTGTCGTTCGTTTGTTGCACTGTCGTCTTTTTAGAATGAGGCATAACGTCCACTGCTACACGATCGTACGGGACTTGGTACGAATAAAGTTAAAGAACTTGGCTGTAATTTTCGCAAAGCGAACAGCCAAGTTTTGAGATTTTCATTAGGACGATGAGCATGCGGAAAGAACGTCCACCCGTATGGCGTGTAGCAACTGTTATAGGGCGTTTTTCTCATTCGGTTCATATTTTTCTCTAACTTGGTCTGCCCATACTGCTACATAATTATCTGCCCAATTTTCTCGCTTTTGTTCCGTAGTCTTGCTCCAATACCTTTTATAAAAACTGTCAATTGAGTGTCCGATTTCGTGAAGCAGTAAGTTCTCCAAGTAATATTCCTTAATCTTTTCCTCAGTCCATTTTAAATACCAACCTGCTTGATCTTCTTTCAATTCTGTCGTGAAGTCTTTATAGAAATTTATAATTCTCTTTAACGGCTTCTTTATACCTAATCTCATTTTATTGTCTGTTGGGAATGGATTGAGAACAATCAAGTAAACTCCACTTCCACAAATAAAAGAACCTTGAAATGTCTTGCCGTCTAAATAGTCTGACTTTTTAATTTTTTGAAACCAAATATGAGTTAAATGGTCTATGTGGTCATTTGGAAGTCGGTTAAGAATATCTTTTACTTCGTCTATAGTCACAGGGAAATAAAAGTCACGTGAAGGATTATCAACAATAAAAACTGGTTTTTCTTGTCCTTCAATTGGGGCAGTCAAGTTGTGTTTTCTATTAAAAATATTGTCAGCAAGTTTGAGTCTTTTACGTCCACCCATTATATCTCCGAATCTTCTGTTCTTCTTCCAAGCTGTATGTTTTCTTGTCTGCACTTTTTCGTGATTTAAAATGCCCTATAACGGTTTGCCGCTTTGCGAAGGCGGGGATTTTCAGCACTAAACTTCATTAGATGCACAAAGTTTGAATTTAGCACTTCACAGTCATAGAAGCGCCAAACCCCCGCTTTTGCAAAACGGCTGTTAGCGGTTCGTTGTTTTATCACTTTTGTAGTTGATATATTCATTTTGCAATATTGAAAATACAATTGAATCTTCAAATTTGTCTTCTACAAAATAATGTTGTCTTAATAAGCCTTCTTTAATGAAGTGATGGCTTTCGATGATTTTCAAAGAAGGAATGTTATTGCTTCCAACAAGGGCTTCAATTCTGTGTAAATTCAATTCATTAAAGCCATAATCAATAATTGAACTTACGGCTTCGCTCATTAATCCCTTTCTTTTAAACTTTTCATCAGAAATGTTATAACCTATTTCAGCTCGATTATGTTCTCTATTCCAATTATGAAGTCCACACCGTCCAATTATAGAATTTGTTGTTTTTTCTGTCAATAAGAAAAGAATGAAGTCTCTATTATATGATGAATATCCATTTTTGTACTTGAATATTTCCTGCTGATAATCTTCTTCTGAACGATGTCCTAATACTTTCATTATTTCATCCTTTTGGAAATTATCAAAAATAAAAGTCATGTCTTGAGGTGAATAACCAGTCAACACTAGTCTTTGTGTTTCTATTTTTATTGGTTTAAAATTCATTTTATATCTCCGTCTATTATTTTTTGAGTCGCCCTACACAATGACCGCTAACGTTTTTCAGATTTGCGATGGGCGGGATTTTTACCACTGAACTTGATGCGGAGCACAAAACTTTCGGCTACCACTAAACTGTCTGCGGAGCACGAAACCCCGCCTATTGCAAATGTGCTGTTATATGCTGCCCTTTTTTCTGTCGTGTCCATTAGCAACAATTTTCTCCTGCTTGAATTGGTGGACATTTAACTGTCCCGTAACTACAATAAACACAACAGTCGCCTTGTAATGGTTTCAGTCGTGTTTTACATTTTTCACACTCATAGAAATATACACAAGCGTCTGTCGGCATAATTTCAGTTTTCTTGTGTCCGCAGTTGGGGCAGGTCAAAGTTGATTGTGTTTCAACGGTCTTACCGTTGTAGGTTGTGCAAGTGTCGCAAGTTCCGTTCATTTTGTTTCGTTTATAATTCCAAATTGTCGCTATGAGAAGTCCGAACATACCAGCATAAAGAAAATATGTCCAGTAGTCGCTGTCGTTTATGTGGTAAGCGTAAAAAATTAAAAGTCCGCTTGGAATAGCAACCATTAACGGATACATACAACGGTGTCTGCGATACGAAATGTAAAGTCCGCCAACAGATATTAAAACCATTGCTTGAAAAATCCACATTGTCCACCCACCGAAAAGTTCAAAACTACCAAGTCCAAGTGCCGATGCTGCAAATGCAAAAAGTGGAAAACAACAAGGTGAAAATATTGCGGTCAAGAAAAGTCCAGCCGTCCCCAATTTGTCTATGTTACTCGTTAATTTCATTGTTGTCTTTTCTGTTGTTTAAATGTTGCACTGTCGGTCTGGTAGGGTTGCATATAACGGTTGGCAGCTACAAGAAGTTGGCGATTTCGAAGCACAAAACTGTCGGCCACCAATGAACTTGATACGAAGCACAAAGCTTCATTTAACCACTGAACCGCCAATTTCTTGTAGGTGCTGTTATGGGCTGTGCTTCTTCCTGGGTTTAATTCGTCCATACCGCAATTCCTGTTTTGTCTTTGTCATTTGGGTTGAGTAACTGTCCTTGATTTATTTGTCCGGAGTAAAAGTTTGAATAAATTATTTGTTTATCAATTTCAAGTTTGAACCGAAGCTGTGTTTTAAATTTTCCTTTAAAGATTGGGGTTGCAAAAATTTGAAACTCGTTTGGAGCAAGTCGTAAAGTGTAATAGCTATTGCCACAAAAACTATTTATAAAATTGTCGATGTCTTGCCACTCTCCATTCTTATTTTTTGCTTGCTGGATAATTTTTATCCGTCCGTCTTGTGCAGGAATCTTGACGGTGTCTTTTGAAGCGTTAATCAAATAGAGTTTGTGTGCAAAATATTTGTCTGCAAATACAGTCAAGTCCGCTGTATCAACTTTAAGAGTAAGTTCGTTTAAAGTAGCAAATGTTTGCTTTCTGGGAAAGTTATCGCTACCAGCGTATTTGTCGGCATAAAGTGGTTTGCTGATTTCTAAAGTATCAAGCTCCCATTTTGACAAATCAATTTTTGTGTATTCAAGTCCGAGTTGTTCTTTCCAAACAAATTCACCTTTATAGTTTATGTAACCCCATTGATGATTTTGTTTTGCTCTGCAAAGTCCATTTGAGAAACCATCATATTCGATTTGTTCAAATTGCGGTTTGATAACTACTTTTCCTGTTTTGTCAATGAAACCCCAACCATCTTTATCTCTGAAAGCTGCAAGCCCTTCTTTAAAATCTCTGATGTCGTGATATTGGATTGGAATTACAAGCTTGCCAGATGTGTCAATAAAACCTGCTTTGTGGTCTGAACCTGCAATTACCGCTTGAGCCATACCGTCTGAAAAGTCAAAGTATGTCAGGTCTTGACGCTCAAGATTTATTTTCTTATTCCCTGATTTGTCGATATAAAAATTGCTTCCGTTTTCTTGAACGATAGCCAAACCTTCAGAAAATCTATTAGCATTCATCTCTTTGAAGAATCTAACCGTTTTTCCAGTCGTGTCTATATACTTACTGCTGTCGCCAGACCATACTACCGCAATACCGTCATAAAATCTTCCTGAACTGTAAGGGAAATGGGTGTTAATTACGATTTCTCCTTTTTTATTTAAGTAACACACTTCTTCATTAATTTCTACTTCTGCTCTTCCATTATAGAATGTGCCAACATCATTAAATTCCGTTATGAATGCAATACTACCGTCTGTCCGAATAAAAGCGTTTTGAAAGGTTGTGTCTTTTTTGATTGTAACATTACAAAGTCCGTCAGAGAATTGTGCAACTCTGTAATACTTTGGTTCAATAACTATTTTGCCTGTCGTGTCTATAAAACCCCAAACCGTGTCAATAAGAATTGCCGCAAGCCCGTCTGAAAATTGACCTGCACCATCAAATTGGCATTGAATTACTGTTTGTCCGTCTGAATTGATGTAACCCCACTTGCCAAACTCCTTTATTGGAAAAAGTCCGCTTGGCTTGGTAGCATCAGTTGTCCGACCGCAAGCAAAAAGCAGTAGTAAAATTGAATATGTCAGCAGTCCTTTCATTGTTGCACTGTAGTCAAATAGCATTGCCCATAACGTTTTGGCGCTTGGCGCAGTGGCGGATTTCGGAGCACAAAACTGTCAATTAACCACAAAAGTTGATGCGAGGTAGAATGTTCAATTAACCACGTCACCCGCCATTGAGCCAAACGCCTGTTGGCAGTAGTTATTCTATTCGTCTGCCAAGCCTGTCTGCCCATTGTGTCAAAAATTTATATGCTACATTTTGAACTGTTGTAAGTTGGCTAATTACATTTTCTACATATTGAACATCTACCGTCACACCACCATGAGCTATTTTGTTTCGTATATCATTATTGTCGTTAATCCAGTTGTTGTTTCCGTTAATGTATTCCCAATTTGCACAGTCGCCCCAAAGTGTTACAAAACAGTCCCATATTTTATTGATAATTCCCAGCCTTGTTCTTTCGTTGTAATTGCAATAACCGTCAGCTACAACACTAATTGAGTTCCAAAAGGCTAAAAATTTATCAAAAGGGTCTTCTGTGTATAAACCTTTGCGATACCAGCTAAATGCTCTAAGCAATTTATTCTCGTTTAGATTAAGTTGTCTTGCAAGGTCAAAACAAAACCTAAATTCATCTTCGTCAATAACAGCCCTTACAGTATTTCTGTCTGAAAGTTGACGATAATCATTTAAACTTACATTAAGGGCGGTTTTCGTTTTAATAGATAAAATGTCAAGCATTTTACCTACAAAAAGTAATGCAACTTTATAGGCTCTATCTTGGTCTGCGGTATAAACAGTTGACGAAATTAAGAAGCCCTGAGTATGCTTTCTTATTGATATGTCGCTACGAAACACATTGCCAAAGTCAAGTTCTTTGTCCGTATTAAAACTAATTGGTCTTTTTATTGATACTTGCCCCGAAACCAATAATTCAACATCGTAAATTCTCATACGGTTTTATTTTTTGTCAGTTCCTTTAAGTAGGATTGAACCTGCTATTGCCATTAATCCAAGATATATCGGTGCGGCAGAAGTATAACCGCCACCACCTGCGTCACCACCATAATTCCAATCCCCTGTCCAATGGGTACTTAAATTACTCATACGCCCAAAGTCGTCACTTATCAAGTTTAATAAAAATAGAAGAACGCCAATTATTGGTGGAATTAGTAAAATAATTCCGAAAATGCGTTCAAGTCTGATGTTTTGTTTTGGTTGCTCTTTTTCTGTTGTTTCCATATCGTTTAAATTTTACGGTGTCGTTTTATAATTACTGCCAACGGTTTCCGGCTTTGCGTTGGTGGGCTTTTGAAACCGTAAACTGTCTGCCAGTACCAACGTTTATTAATTGCTCAAATGTTTCTATTCGCACTGTCCGCCCACTAACGCAAAGCCCGTGTTAGCGGTAGTAATTATAGATTCTCAAGTTTTACAAATTCAAAACCCATAAGCATTCCTTCTTCTTTGTCGTTGATGCAATTACCAATGCGATTACCAAAACCCATAACTGTATTTCCATTGGAGAAATATGTCATTAATCTTTCACTTTCTAATTTGTCCTTTAACTGATTAAGTTTTGCCATATTGCCTGGGCTAATAAGAACACAAGTTTGATTTATTCCTTGTTTAAATCTGTTTAGAATTTCTGGATTGATTTTGTTAAGTAATTCAATCAATTCTTCCTTTGTCGATTTTTTTAAAATGTCTTTCAGGTCAATGGTCAAATTATGGTCAATGCTTAGTAGAAGATCTGCAACATTATCATAGGATTTATATATTTGCTCATATTTCTTAATCTCATCTTTCAATTTCCAAACAGTTTCGAAGTCTTTCGTTATTTCTGATGGTTTAATCGCTTTGTCTTTAAAATAAACATACATTTTTCTTGGCTTCCCATTTTCTTTAAAACCATTATAGGCTTTTTGAAATTCTTCATATGTGAAAGGTCCCACTTTATCAAAGAGTAAACATATTACAATGTCGCAGCCAAGTAAGGCATTGTTAAACTCATCTTGTTTTCTGTCTGTTGAAAATGAAGAAGAAAGCTTTTCCCAAATAACAGTTTCTAAATATACATTTTGATCTACAAGATGGTCATTCTTTCTGCTTAGGAAAGTCTCGATACTTTTTCTTTCTTCCTGCAAACTTCCTGCAGATGCTATAAATATTTTTATCCGTTTCATGTCTTTTTTATTATTACCGCTAACTCGTTTATATACGAACCTTTTGTTCGCATATCCCACCATTTTGGGCAGACATGCGAACCTTTGCTTCGTTCTGTAAATATATCAATAGGTTCATAAATCGTCAAATGGAGAGGTGATTTTTTGGATGCTTCGGGTACTTACATGGGTATAAATTTCGGTAGTTTTACTGCTTTTATGCCCCAAAATTTCCTGAATATACCTCAAATCGGTTCCTGATTCTAATAAATGTGTAGCATAACTGTGTCTGAGCCAGTGAAGGGTAACCGGTTTTTTGACGTTTGCTTTTTCTAATGCTGTCTTTAATACTTTCTGAAGGCTTCTGGCATCGTAAGGCTCACCCTTATATTGCCCCTCAAATAAATACTTAGATGTTTTTGCAACCATAACGTAAGCCCGAAGCAGCTCAATAGTCTTGTTGCTCAAGGGGGCAATACGGTCTTTAAAACCTTTGGCCTGTTTAATAACCAACAAATTTCTCTTGCTATCAACATGTGTTACCTCCAAATTAATTAACTCACTGCTGCGCAAGCCACAACTGTAAATTAACGATAACATGGCCTTGTGTTTTATGTTGGTACAACTATCCAAAATAGCTTTAACCTCCGCTTTACTTAGTACATTAGGTAACTTCTTTTCCCTTCTTGGCCTGTGAATTTTGTCAGTTTCAATTTTACTTTCCCTAATAACACTAAAAAAAAGTTTTAGCGCATTTACAGTTTGATTCTGCAAGGAAGTTGAATAACCTTTTGCTTTTATATAATCGTTATTGAAATTGATTACGTCTTTATTAGTAATGTCATCTACATTCTTTTTACTGTAGTGTTTTAAAAAAACTCTTAAAGAATCACTATATGTTCTTATGGTGTTTTCACTGTAATTACGTGAGCGCATCCATCTGGTAAACTCTGTTATTTTTTCAAATGCACCTTCAGCAACATCATCAGGGCTATTGGCAGTATAGGTTTTTTCAGCAATGGCCACTCCCAAAAGCTTGCGAAAATGTTCATTGTCCTGCACGTGCCAGCACTTAAGCGTGCTGCTCCACCGTGCGCCTTTTAGTGTGCGTACGAGCGCATTGTCTTCTTTGTTGTATGGAAACTTAATGGTAAGGCGCTTTTGGCCTTCATGCAGCACAGGTGTAATAATCCATTCAGGTTTCATCAGTTTGATTTTTCAAACTGCAATATACAAGTATTTTCTATTTTTCAATTGATGTCCCATTTTAAACGGTGGTGCTCATCTTTGGGATCCCGATAGCCATCGGGATCGAAGTGACGTTTTTTTGATTTAGTGAAACACTGCCAACACCTTTATTGAAATGAGTCGATACTTATTTTAAAAACAAGGTATGTTACCTGCTTTTCTCCATTTGAAAGAAATAGTTTTTCAAATGTTTGCCATCATTCCGGTGAAAACACTTAATCAACAAGAGAGCGCTTATGTAAGCCACTACTACTACCGGATTTAAAAATGCTACTCTCTTTTTCCTTAGGGTAAACTTATCAGAAAGAACATTAACGTGGTCAGTGCCGGTTTTCAACTTAGTAACCTCTTTTATTTCAATGGAGGCTACATTTACAAAGCCTGATTGACTAAATAAATTTTCCCACTCGTTTGGAGCAACAAGGCTTCCATTGCTTTGTATTATCCCGAAATCCTTTAAACAGCGGTTGTTTACCTCGCTGATTTTTTCTTTGGGTGTATTCCACTCCCAAACAGCATCAACTGAAAAAAATGCTCCGGCAGGTTTTAGTACTCTTCTTATTTCTGCCACCAATACACTCAAAGCCGGTTGCTCAATTATACCCAATACAGATTCAGCATATACTGCATCAAAAAAATTATCTTCAAAGGGCAGCTTTCCATCAGGCTGTATTAATTTCAGGTTTACAGAGGATATGCCGCAGTAGTTCAATCTTTGCTGTGCTGTTTTTAACATCTGTTCCGATATATCAGCACCATACAAATGAACACCTGTATTGAGCGAAAGATCGGCAAGTGTTGCGCCTGTGCCGCAGCCAATTTCCAGTATCTTCATCCCTGAAACGGGCTTTATTTTGCTGATAAGATAAGCCGTACTTTTTTTACCGCCCGGGTGCAGGTACGAAACTCCTGTTTTTGCTAAAATATCTAAAAATTTAAATCCCATATTTAATCATTAAAAGCACTGCAACACCTGCTGCAAGCCGGAAGCAAACCACCTGCTTTGTTCCTCATCTGCGTGCCGGGCATTTAAGCATAGCAGGCAGTGATGTTCCGCTTTGAGGAAGAGAGAATGACGAACTGTCGCTGGTAAGGTTTTCCTAGTCCACACAGGCTACCATTATTTCCCCCGTCAACACATCAGGCTCAATAATATGTTCCATGTTTTTATGAAACTCCGCTATGGGCAGCCATTCCTCTAAAACTAAATTCATTTGTTCATATTTTAAACAGTTGCACCGGTAGTTTACCAGCATTACCCGCTCCCCTTCCCATTGCAGTGTGCGAGCAAAACTTCCCGCAGGCAACTCAGCACCCAGGTAGGATAAGGCCCATTTGAGGGCTGTCTCCACATCGCTTTGTGTTTCACCAGCGTGTGATTTGTTCCAACGTAAACGAATGGAAGCAACTCCTTCAACAACGGTGATCTCCTCGTACTCATGCTTGCAGGAGTCGGTTACAATCACACAGCAGTAATACCAACGTCAGATAAACAATTGACCTCATTCAGGCAAAGATGAATTAATTATTTTAAACATGTTCTTTTTTCATAGAAGCGGCAAAGGCAAACATTGCTACCATAACCAACTGGGTGCAGGATGCGGCCAGCAAAACATGAGCTATATCCGGCTGCCCGAAATGCATGACAAGCACCAAAAATAAAAACAATACCAGCATGGAAATAACATTTATGTACAGCACCTTTATATTCCCCTGCTGTTTGAAAAGCTGATAGGCATAGGGCAAAATAAGGTAGACAGAAAACATAAAAACCCAGGCGAAAATAAGGGCCAAAATATCCACATAAGTTTTGAAAAACAACAGCATAAATGGCTGCAACAATAAAGTAGCCACAGCAGTAATGATTAAACCGGGCAACAACAGTGAGCGCCCCAGCTTGTTTCCCTCCGCTTCTTTCATACGGTAAAATCCTTTAGCAAAAGGTTGAAATAAATACGCACCACCCGACTGTACCATAACCAATAAGCCGAGCAATACCCTGAATTTTCCCAGTGTGTAATCATCCAGATATAAATCAGCACCAATAAGTATCCCTCTGGTAAAAACAAGTCCGGTAAAGTTGACCAGCGCAAAGGAGAGTGACTTTCGGATAAAACTCATGTCCCGCTTTACTGCTTCAAAAAGCGGTGAGCGAACAAAAAAGAAGCGGTTAAAAAACACCACCAGTAAAATCATTTTTACCAGTTGCATAAGCGAGAGTGCCTGCAACAACGTGTAATATGTGGCAGTATCTCCTTTAAGTGCTAAAAAAGTAACGGCTGATAAAAAAGATGTAATTTCAGCCGCAACAGGCAAATGAAATTTCTTTTCGTACAGCGTAATCACCTCTGTTGACTGACTTATGTACCCTGCCACTATCCAAATTAACAGGTGCATGTATTCTACTGCATCGAATGAAAAGAACGGCAGCAGCAGCATGGATAAAAACAGTATGGGAACACGGGCCATAAGCAACTGACGGAAAAGCGTTTTTTGCATAGCCGGATGAAGACTAAACTGCCTGAGCAAATACTCTTTGTTTCCCCATGAAGCAAAAGTAACGGCTAAGGAGAGGTAGACCTGAGCAGCATTTACTTTACCCCACCACTGGGTATTAAAAAATGCGACCACTATATATGACAACACCAAGCCGCTAGCTGTTGAGGTAAATTGTCCGCCAGCATAGGCCAGTACAAATTTCAAACGCTTCAATGAATAAGTCGAAATGTTTTGCATTACGTATTAATGTTGTTGAATAAACATTAAGGTGTAAAAGCCCACGCCTCTGCCTTCATCAGAAAGAGACAGACAAATGCTGTCATTTAAACAAACCTGCTGATGCGGAACTTCCCATTCTACTTTATTCACCTGAAAAGGCAAGGCTACCCGTTGTAGTTGCGGACCGTTCAGATTAAAGTGCTCAAATAAAACGGAGTCCCCTGCCACATCAAATTCCTTGATTAAAACAACTCCTTTATCCGTTGGCAAATATCTTCGACCGGTTTCAGCAATTGCCGTAGGTATATACCAGGGGATGAATAACAATACGGCATAAGACCATTTAAGCCGAGGTTTAGCCCAAAGCAACACCAGTACAAAAAGAATAAGAAGCAGGTACAACCGGTGAAACTGAAGCGGCACAGGCAAAGCACTAAGCAGATTGAATGGCAGGTTAGCTGCAAGTACTATGAGTAGTATAATCCACCTTCCTTTACCTGAAAAGTTTCGTAACTCTTTATCAGCTAAAAGTAAAAGAAGCAGCATAAGGCTGAAGCTGTTTCCATACCCACTGAGCAGAAATGAAGACAAAAGCCAAAGCGCAAATTTCCTTTCTACCGAAGCAGAAGTTAACGTGGCCAGAACTGTTAAGCCAAAAACAAGTACCTTAAACGTAAGCCACAATTTGCCGTACAGGTAAGGGTTATTGAACCACGCTTCGGGGTTGTCCAAAGCATCAGGAACAAACAGCTTTTTAAGCAGCACCTGCATGCTTTGGTAATTGAGTGCGTAAGTATTGTTTATGTCTCCGGCAGCCAAACGGGGCAAAATATCAACGAGGTACTCACGCCATACCTCCATGTGCACAACAGGAACAGACAGTGCGAAAAAAACCAACATAGCCAAAAACAGTTTAAGCAGGCCGCGGTAATCTTTTTGAAAAAATAAGAAGAACAGCACAAAGGCCGGAGTTATCTTAAGCAGAATAGCCAAAGCCCAGCATACCGCCATAAGCCACAACTGTTGCTTTTGGTAAGCTATAAATCCTGTAGCCAGCAGAAAAAAAATGAGGCAATAGGTTTGTCCCTCTATAAAATTATAACGCAGCGGAAACAAAACAAGCAAAGGGGAAATAAAAATCCATTCATTGCGCCAACTGTAATGTGTTGCCAATTTATAGATACCTGTCAACAACGCCACTGCTGACAATACATTCCAGATTAGTTTTGCGGTGAACGGCTCAAAAAAAGTTAAAGGCACATACACCAAAGCCGTAAAGGGAGTAACAGGAGTATAATTCAGGAAAAAATTGCGCAGGCCCGTGTTGTATATCGCTGTGTTAAACTGATAGGGGTCATATATCCAAAGGCCCCATTGGCCTTGCGTGAGAAATTTGGAGGCGTAATAGTAATTACCGAAATCACCAATGGCATGTCCTTTGGAAAACACAATCAAAACAAAAGCTATGCAACCCGCTATAAGCAGGCACATTCTTTTGCTGAACTCAAACTGCGTTTTTATCACCAAACAAAACTAACTTAATAGTTTTTAAAATGATTACTAAATCGAGCCACACACTCCAGTGTTTAATGTAAAAAATATCGAGCAGCACCCTATTCCTTATCATGCGGTGGTTGCGAATTTCACCCCGGTATCCTTCTACCTGTGAAAGTCCGGTGATGCCGGGCCGCACCAACAAACGTTTCGGGTACTCGGCCACATCCTGGGTGTATATGTTGGTGTGGTGCAACATGTGTGGTCGTGGTCCCACTAAAGACATCTCACCGGCCAATACATTAAAAAACTGCGGCAATTCGTCCAGACTTAATTTTCTGAGCAATTTACCCACCAGAGTTACTCGCGGGTCACCTTGAAAAGCCTGTTGCAAATCGGATGATTCATTCACTATCATGGAGCGCAGTTTGTAACAGTTGAACGGCAAATTGTAGCGCCCTGTTCTTTGCTGAACAAAAAAGACCGGCCCTTTTGACGACAATTTAATTAAGATGGCCAGAATAGGCAACAGCCAACTGAGCACCAAAACAATCACCAGTAATGAGAACACAATATCGGCCGTCCTTTTCACAAAACTCCCCGGAAACCTGACTATAGCCAGATGACTGCTTTCCTGATGGTATGTTTTGAGATTCCTCATGAGCATTAGTTCAACCGGTACATTATTAACGCCTGCTGTGTTATGTGCTTTAGATAGTTTCACTTTGTAATCGAATCCGGCAAAGTAAAGCAATATGCTGCTATTTTTTTTGGCTTTTGACGGCAGTGGGCTTTGAATTTACCAACAGACAGGTGAAAAATACGAACCACACAATTCCTTTGTTGGCACTTAAAAAACACTCCGTGAGGCAAAGGATTGAAACAAAAACAATTAATAGCAGAAAATGATATTGACGGTGGTGGTAAAAGTGCCGGTACAAAGCAGCCAACCAAAGCAGCAGACAAGCCAGACCTACCAACCCCGTTGATAACAAAGCCTCCATATACTGGTTGTGCGGATTGTAACCCTCGTACCCTTTATCATTCCTGCGCTCATCTCCCATAAACATCCCCGACTCCCGGTAACGTTCATTTAGTAGGTCTTGAAAATCACCTGTTCCAACGCCCGTTATCCAAGCCTGTTGTTCCCTTACAAGGTGAAGTGAATGCTTCCATAAAACCAGACGCAAACTGCTCCCGCTGAAAGGGGTGTTGTAAAAATATTTTTCCTGCCTCACTACGGAAAAATCCGTGTTCCATTCAGCTACATAACGTTTTAAAACAAATTGATCAGACAAAAGCAAAAGCAGCAACAGGCCCACAGTAGCCGCTCCGCCTATCAGCAGTTTTTTTACTGACCAACGGGTAAAAAATTGTTGCGCTACAAAAAACAGGAGCAGAAACATAAGCACCATTTTGGAAGCCAGCAGGTACAACATACACACAAGAAAAAGCAACACGGCAGCAAAAAGTAATTTATGAAGTTGCCACGAATTTCGGTTTAACCACAGCAGCACTATCGCGAAAGCAATGTAGGCCGAGAAATAAATAGCATTCACCGATATGAACCCGGATAAATTATGGTAAAAATAATACTCGGAACTACCTGTGTAGTTGTGCAACACGTAAGCCCGCTGAAGACAATACAGGGCTGCCAGCAAAATACTTCCCACGTAACATTTGAATACTTTTTGCAGAACACTATCCTCCACCTTTGACACAAAAGCAAAGGATAGCGGAAGCAAAAGAAGTGCAAGTTTACGTTCAGCATAATGCCACGCTTCCGTTGTATGGGTACTGTTGATTACACTTAACAAATACAATCCGAAAAGCAACATGGGAACCCAAAAAACAAGTTGGCGGATATTGGATTGAAAATTTCCGGTTGAGCCGGTGAGTATGTTCACGATGAACACCATCGCGAGCAAAACATTGTTCAAAGGTACCGGCAACACAAAGCTGGCTGCTGCGAGCATCCACATCACTTGCCGGAGTGATGTGCTGTTATTGCTGTATAGAAAGAAAGAGGTTTTCATACTTATCAATAACGGACTTCCAACTGAATTCAGAAGTTATTCTGCGTTTGTTCATCTCGAGTATTTCATTGCGTTGATGGGTGCTTAAAGCGGCCTCGATGGCTGCGCTTACCTCTGTTGCGTTACTGAAATAAAATGCTCCGTTTTGCAACACCGCTTTGTTAAACGGATTATCATGGGCGCATATCAAGGCATCTGAAGCCATGGCTTCCAGTAAAGAGGGATTAGTACCACCAACAGAATGCCCGTGGAAATACACTTGCGAAAAATACCTGAGGTTATTTAAAAGTGAAATGTCATACACCGCAGCCTGAAATAGTATACGGCTATTTCCGGCATACTTCTCTTTCATGTACGTTCCGAACTTATTCTGGTGATTCCCGATAAGCACAAGCTGCTGAACTTTTGTTTGCTGAAGAAAACCTTCTACCACCATGTCAATGTTATTTTCCGGCTCAAAGCGGGCAATGAGCAAACCATAACTATACGGATGCAACATCATCCCCTTCAACTTGTTTTCATCAGGGTTTTGAAACAACTCTGCCCCGTAAGCAATATACACAGCTTGTTCCCGGTATTTTTCTTTTAAGTAATCGGCAATAGCAGGTGAATCGGCAATGAGTAAATCGCTGGATTTTACTGCCAGCTTTTCGGCCACATTCAAAAATCGTTTTACCGCTGCACTGTATTTGGAACGTTTCCATTCCAGTCCGTCCATATTGGTAACTACTGCCGTTCCTTCAGGTAAAAGAAAGTACCACACGGAGCTACTGGTATAACCCAACTGGAGCAGCACATCAAAATTTCGCTTTCGGCTGTCGCGTATGCAATTTAAATCGTACAGAAATTGCCCCGCAGTACCTATTTTATTTTCAGGATCTTTACAATGAATAAGTTCTACTCCATTAAACTGCTTCTCTTTGTAAGGATGTAGTGAAGAGCAATATACAGATACTTTGTGCCCGCGATGAACCAGCTCAACAGAAAGGTATTCTGCTAATTGCTCAAACCCTCCGTAATTATTGGGTATTCCGCGGGTACCAAGTATGCCTATTTTCATTAATGTTTGGCGGTAGAGCTGCCAAATATCTTGTTTTTAATTTTTACAGCGGGGTCATATATGCCGGCAAGAAACCGTTTAAAGTGTTCCTCCTTGCCCGGGTGCCAATCTGTAGTGCGTGGTTTTTCTATGTGCACCTTATGTTCGCAATAGGCATACGAAGCAATGGAAGTTCTGTAAATACCTTCCGGGAAATTGGTTACATCATATCCGTGCAACGTATAGTTGCGTGTTTGCTGAATCACCATACGATTAAACGGCACATCAATAGAAGTGCGCTCACCGGTACGCAAATCCTCCAGCTTTAATTGTCCGCCATAAGCGGGTTGCCAATCTTTATTGAGGTACAACAACAGATTCAGGTTACGGTACCACGTGGGATGTAGTGGGTGGTAATTAAAATCAATGTGCATATCGAGAAAGCTCTTTTTCTTTCCCTGGTGTATTCCACCACCGTGAAACTTCTTATCTACAAAAACATTTTCATTGGAAATAAAGCGGAGAAAATCTCCGAATTTATCTGATACCAAATCATCGTGTAATTCTTTCAGCAAAGGTGAAAGTTCGGCAAATTTTGATTTTTCGAATTTGTTTGCTGCAAAAACATAATCTCTGCTTTTGGTTTCTATATCAGGGATAGTATCATACAGTTGTACAATTTTAATTTCATCACAAAAATCATCAATCACCAAGTGAGGAAAAGGTTTGGCCAGAAGAAATTTTAATCTCAATGCTTCCTTTTCCTTCTCCAATCTTTCAAAATTAATCATGCTCCAATACTTTATTATAGGTTTTCCATGTCATTTCAGCGGCTTTTTCCCAATTGAATTCACGTTGTATTTTTTGTCTGAATTCTTCTTTCGCAGTGGCCTGAAAAGCCTGTTCAACAGCTTGTTTCACAGAACCCACATCTCCAGGGTTGCAATAGTACGCAAAATCGCCAAAATATTCTCTAACGTCTCCCCTGTCGCCCACTACTACGTTACATCCCATACTACCTGCTTCCAGAGATGAAAGACCTGTTGTTTCAAACCAACTGGGTAAAACATGCACTCTTGCTTTAAGATAGTATTTAAGTAATTCAGGTTGCGTGATGTGGTTGATAAACGTAACATTTTCATCGGCCTCTGCTTTGCATTGTTCTACATACTTTTGCTGGTTAACCGATGGGCGACCTATAAGTACCAGCTTATAACCGCTACCCTTTATTGCCCTGATTAAGTTAAGTTGATTTTTACGTCCTTCTATACGTGCTACACAAAGTACAATATTCCGGGGCTCTTCATGTTGTACCGTATAGTTGAACAGTTGATTATCTACTGCATTCGGCACAACGGTATAGTGTTTTTGAACACCGTAATCTTTAAGCAAGCGGTTGTATTCATTAGTTGAGTTAGGAAGTAAATACGCGGCATGCTCAAGAATATACCGTATGGATTTTCTGTTGCCCATTGCCAAATATTTCACCGTACTTATTTTATCTCCTTTCAGCCATTTAGCCGTTTTTTTAATGAACTCCATTGCATCATACGAAAGGAAACGACTGAGCAGCCCGATTACTCCGCCCCGATGGAAACGGTCGTACTCACGGTAATCCACATAAATGGTAGACACCACATAGGGCACTGTTGCACGCATTACATGGCCCAATATATCCTCGCAGTCAATGATGTTAAAAAAGTGTAGCAGGTCATAGTCGCTGTAATTTATGGTTTCGTCAGACAGGTGAATGTTAACCGTAACACCCAGTTGGCGCAATGCACGGGCAGTGCCTTCTATCTGAACAGTATCACCACCCGATATACGGTACAAATCGGTTCGGGCAATAAAGGCTACTTTCACTTCAAAGCTCCTTTCCTGTCAAAACACACAAAAGCCGTTGAGAATGCTATGCACCACAATACATACTCTACAATGTTGGTGATGTAACTTCCTGTAAACTGATAAATAAAAATGAAGAAAAAAATACAGGAACGGTAGTAATTCGAAAGTACACGCGTTTTAAAAAAGAGGTAAAAAATCAATCCGAAACGGAAAATCAGACCGGTGATGCCAAATATAGCAAGCGTTTCGCCCACAGCATTGGGAATCCGAACTACATCCAGATCTCCCCAATAGTCAAAATATTTTTTAACAATAGCGTGGGCCAGTTCTTTTATTTGCCCTAAACCCGAGCCAAACCAAATGCTGCGTTCTTCAGCTACTTTCCAGGCCAGCCAGAAAGATTCCGTTGTGCGCCCGCGTGTGGAGGTATCTACTCCATAATAAATATTGTTGAGACGAATGAATACTGCGTTATTGGGAAACAGAAAATACAGCACAAGAAAACCTACGAGCAGCGCAGTAAAAGAAACCACTAAAACACTCAGGAAATTGCGTTTATAAAAAACTTTCTCCCAGTTAACTATAAACATCATTCCGAAGGCAAACAACATGGCTCCGATTACCCCGAGTGACAGCGAAAGTATCAACGGCAAAACACTCATCAGCAAAATGGGCGTGGCATTTCCGGTGTATTGCTTAAAGAATATTTTCAGCAGGAAATAAATACTTACCGGTGCAAAAAGCAGGGAGTAGTAAGAGGCTTCAAACGTAAGTAATGAGAGACGGAAAAAATCTTCCACAGAATGCGTGAACTTATTTTTGTACCACAGCAACTCTCTGAAGGGCGTAAACAAAAGCAGCAAGGCCAGCAGCATAAACAAAAAGTTGAGCAGCAATATGTTTTTGTAAATGCGCCCTATGCGACTGTAGTTATTGATGAAATAATAAAAGCAAACCACAAAAATGTACGTACTCAAAAAAAGCAGATTGGAAACAAGAAAGCTTTTCCACTGTACACCCAAAAGCAAATGAATAATGTTAAACGGAATAAGAACCAGAAAAAACTGGTAAAGCACCGGTTGCTTTTTTTGGTACACTATCCAGATGTAAAAAACAGGCGACAATATATTGGTGTACAACAAACCACCGGGCAAGCCGGCACAGTTAAAGAAAAAATACAGGTACGAGAGCAGGCTGTATTTACTGAGCTTTGCTTTTGAGTTGCCTACCATATATTATGACGAAAATGCTTTTATCGCTTTGTTCCAATACACAAACTTAAACACAATTACAGCAGCTGCCAAAAATGCTATTTGCAGGTAAACGTGTGAAAGTAAGAATGAAGCGGTTAAAAATAAAGCAGGTATCACTGGTAACAGGGCATTCATGAGCCCGTTTTGGTGAAGTACCCGTTGGTGAAAGAGGTAATACTGAAAAGGTATGTTTACCGCGGTAGTGAGTATTAATGCCCACACAATACCCGTTAATCCATAATACGGGTAAAGCAATAACATAAAAACCACATGTGATGAACGAAGGAGAAACTCAAACAGCGAATTTAATTTTAAGTGATGACTGCCGTTGATAAAATGATAGGGAATAATGATAAGCAGTATGATAGTTTCAAAGCTGAGGTAAAGCCGTATAAGCGAATAAGAAGCGGCATATACTGCCTCGCCCAACCACCACTTAAAAATAACACTTCCGCCAAACATGAGGCAGGCAATAATACCCCAACCCAGGCCGGTTATGGCCATGCGCGACACATAATATACCTGTTCAATATTTTTTTGTTGCGAAATTCTTGCTGATACTTTTGGAAAAACAAAGGAGCCGAAAGCAAGTAACACGTTGTGAATTTGTGTACCCACCAAAGCAGCAATGGAGTAATAACCCACAGTGGCCATGTCAATGTAAAAGCCGATAATAATCCTGTCGGCCAAAAAACCCGTTAATGCAATAACCGATTGGAGCCAAAACCAACCGTTTTGCTGAAAAATTTCTTCCCAGGAATGAATACGAAAACGCGGAAACAGGTACAAGCCAGGCATACGTTGACGAAGGATAATTACCTGAATAAGCAGATTAAATATATTGCACCCTACAGTAACCAAAGCAATCTCCAGCAATCCGAAACCCGCACTCACCACAGCCGCTGAAGCAACTAAAACGGAGACTCTGGAACTCATGGATAGTCGGGCCGCAATATCAAAACGCTGATAGCCTTTTAGTACAGACAAGAACACCTGCTCAATAAATTTCAATCCCGCTGAGAGCGAAAAAAGCACCAACACCTGAACGGTGATGGTGTAGTCGGCTTTTTGGATAGCCAGTATTTCAAACCTTTCAATAAAATAAGCCGCCAATGCACCCAGCAAGGTGGTTATGAGCGTAAGTATAACTCCCAGCGAGATATTTCGGTTAACTACCTCAGCAATCTCTTTCTGTTGGTTGAGTGCTAAACCGGCCGAAGTATATTTTATGGTACTGTCGCCCACACCAAAGTTGAGCGCATTCATCAGTTGCACAACAACCGTAAGCATCATCCACAGGCCGTACTGTTCTGCTCCCAGCTTACTAATAAACAAAGGAGTAGCCACTATCATCAACAAAGGATAGAGGGCCAGATCAGAGAAGGTCCAGAAGGAATTCCGAAGCAATTGCCCCTTGAAAATATGTCGGAGGTTAATGTGCATGTAAGGACCAACGAATATATCAGAAGTTTATCAAATGTTAATTTTTAAATATATTGCACCCTCAAAACTCCCTGTATGGAAGACAACTCCCCCAAGCGTAACTCTTTTAATGACGATGAATTCGACATTGAATTGCTGTTTCAAAAGTTGAATCGTATAAACAAAAAAATATGGTTCAAACTCACTTTCCCGTTCCGTGTTCTGTTCTTCAACACCAAAATACTTTTAATTACATTCATAATGTGCGGTGTAATCTCCGCAGCACTTCGGTTCACTTTACCTAAATATTATTCCGCTACATTTATTTACGAGCCCACGCTGAAATCCGACTTATTCCACCTTGACCTGCTGAAAGACTTAGACATTTTACTTAAAGAAAATAACAGTGCTACTGCTTCTAAACTTTTAAGTATTGATGAAAATCTGGCAGCAAAAGTTAGTCGCGCCAAACATGAGGTATTGTATAAAAATGAATTCCGCAAAGACACTATCGCTTCGGTAGAGGTGCTTGTTATTGCTGATGACAATACTGTTTTTGATACGTTGGAACAAGCCATTCTGCGTTACCTGGGCACTAGTCCGCATTACAAAAAACTCCACGATATGCGTCAGGCAGAACTGAATACCATGGAAGAAAAACTGCTTCAGGATATTGAATACAACGACAGTTTAAAACGCACCCTGGCTGCTAACACCACCCCACGTGGCAATGGCGGATTTGTTTACGGAGAACCTATTGACCCGGTACGTGTGTATGAATCGGGCATTAACCTTACTCAAAAACTAATCAGCATACGTTCACAAAAACAGTTCATCAATAATTTTGAACTTGTAAAGCCAGTAGTGGCTAAAAATAAGCCTTATTTCCCTCGCTTCATTATATTATTTCCGGCTTTATTCGGGATATGCCTGATAATTCTCTTTGTTTACAACCACAAACGGATGTAGCTGTGTCAGGCCTTTAGTCCTTTCACCCTGCGTTTGTCCCTGTTCACATCTTTTGCCTTGCTGCGTTTAATCTGAACAAAAATGTTCCGGTTATCCTCCAGCACATCCATAGCAAATGTTTTGTCCCCGTATTTGATGTAACGTACACCATTCTCTTCCCCATCATGCTGCAACATAAAATACCCCGAGGTATTTAATTTAAAACGCAGAACTTTATTCTCCCCCTTTTCAAAACGCAGGTACAAAACATCATCTTCTGCTTTTTCCAATATACCTTTCGTGTGGTGCTTAAAAACAATGCGTTCTATTTGTTTGCCGTTTCGCATTCTCACCTTACCGTTGAGTGCAACCATGCCCTCATCACTTACTTCACGCTCCAGAAAAAATCTGCCATGCGTATAAAATTGCACCTTCTTCAAATCAACCGATTGACTGTTGAGTTGGTTGTACAGCTGCTGATTCACGGCCACCTTCCTGCTACAGGAAAATAACAACGGAAAAGATAAAAGTAACACGATGAATGTTTTCATAAGAGTATAGTTTTCGACTCTTAAACCAAAACCATTCCAAACTAAAACAGCAGGTGGTACTGCACATTAAAACTTCTGGGAGCTCCCATATTACCGGGGAAATACATGTACTCCTTATTTAACGCATTCTTCAGTACAAATGAAAACTTGTTGTGAGCATTAAGATTGAACGCCACGCGCGCATCAAGCAAACTGTAACCTTTGTTGTGCAAAGCGCGGTATTGATTTACCCCCTGAATAAACAACCCGAATGTTGGGTCTATATTGACCATAAAACTGTTGTAGCGCCAGCTAACTCCCACATCAAACTTTCGGATAGAGATATCCGCATTCAGTTTAACGGTATGCTGAAAGCGGTACTTCAGTTTGTCTTCATCTCCCAAAGTATCCGAAGGTTGTTTTACATAGTCTTTGTTTACCGGATCTATAAATGTGTACCCTGCCAACAATTTAACCGGCAAACCCCATAAGTCTCCTTCTCCGCCTGTGGTAATTTCCACTCCGTTAATGCGTGCGTTGGTAATATTAAGTGCCGAGAATCCTAAGTAAGCAGCGGTGTTATTCGGGTCATACACCGGGGGTAGATACAAACCGAAAGTAAACTCTATCATGTTGTAATATTCTGTCCAGAATAAAGCCGCATCTGCATAACCCCTCCACCGGTTAATTTTGAATACCTGACGAATGCCTATCTCGGCACTCCATCCTGTTTCAGGTTTTACTGCGGCATTCGGAAATATTTTTAGTGTACCTGCCTGTGTTGCTGCGAAACGTTCGGCTATGGAAGCAAAACGATAGCTTTGTCCCATAGATGCACGCACGTATGTTGCCTTACCCAGCTGCGTATTTATTCCTCCCCTGAAAACCGGGTAATATTCCGGCTTAATGGTATCTACTTTGTTGCGTTCAAAACGTGCTCCGAAAGAAACATTAAACCTTCGAAAACGTTGATCGAGCTGCGCATAAACCGACCAGGTGTGTCCATTGTGGCGGCCATACAAACTGTCGCTTGTCACACTATTCCTTTGGAAGCTTGTGCCTCCTGTAAATGTAGCGGTATATCCCTGAGCTATATTAACTAATTGCTGATACTGGTATTCACTGTACCAATTGCGGGCCGTTGAACTTTGGTTGGTATTATTTTGATTGTCGGTTATGTAGTAGCGGTTACGTAAACTGTGCTTAGCATTGTTTTTCGTTAGCCATTCTATAAATGGGTCAATATTGATTTTATTGTTCTGCACCACGCTCATGGTATTGGGGGCAGGCAGGTAGGGATTTTTCTCATCCTGCCAAAAGAGAAAATTTCCGCCTGATGTAAAAACACCGTTGGCATTCAACCCATAACTTAAACCTGCTATCTTTTTGTTCCTCCAGCGTTGGTTAGCATTGATTCGAAACGTATTGGTATTTTCCCCTTTGCGGTAACCATCATCTGATAAATAATAAACGCCTGCTGAAAGTTCGTAAGCCCCTATTTTGCGTGCATGAAAAACACTGGCTCCATATTGCATGGGATTAGTTTTCCAATATTGAAATTTTTTATCCGGAGCATCATCTGTTACTCCGCTGAAAACACGAACTTTTGTAACAGGTTTTTTCTGAGGTACTGCCGTACGCAGGTTAATTACTCCTCCCAAAGCACCACTGCCGAACAATGCCGATGAAGCACCCTTAATCACTTCTACCTGCTCCAGATTTTCAAAGGGCAAAGCATCCCACTTAATATCTCCTGCATCTCCGCTCATCAGGGGCAAACCATCCACCATCAAGGCTACCCTACTTCCGGCCCCGTAACTAAAGCCACTTCCGCCACGGATATTAATTTGTCCGTTCACCACATTTACACCGGGTAACTGGTCAAGCGTTTGATCCAGTCTGGTGGTATTGGTACGTTCAATCAAATCGGGCCTGAGCACTTCCATGGAAACACTCACTTCTTCAATGTGTTGATCAAACTTACCTGCCGATATAACCACCTGCTGCAACTGCTTTTGCACCGGAATTAAAAATACATTAAGAGTAGCCACGTCATTGGTGAAACTGAGTTTTTTCACATCAACCCGATTGCTGTCATACCCAAGATACGTAAACACTATTGAAACATTGATTGAGGTGAGCGAAATACTGAACCTCCCTTTTTCATCACATGCGGTGGCTTTTCCTTCGGATATAACGTATGCACCGGCCAGTTTTTCTCCCGTAAATTTATCCTTAACCACCCCTTTTACTGTATAGGTTTGAGCGAAAGTTACCTGCCAAAAAAGGGGCAAAAGAAAGATTAAAAGCTTTGATTTCACTTATATAAGATTCTCCTTGCACAAATTAAAACTAGTTTCTGTATATTTATCACGTTTTTAAAAAGAAATGCCATGCAGCGCACGCACCTTGATTGCCAGATGTGTGATTCACACACGATATCCTTCTTAAAGGATTGCTCACCCGAGCAACGTGAAAAAATAAGTCAGGTAAAAACCTGTAGCCACTACAAAAAAGGTGAAAACATCTTTTATGAAGGTAACATCCCTTTGGGTATTTATTGCATCAGCAAAGGTGTAGTTAAACTGGTTCGCACCAACCATGACGGTAAAGAGCAAATTCTGCGCTTTGCACAAACCGGTGAATTTTTAGGTTACCGTGCACTTATTGCTGATGAGCCACTCGTTTCAACAGCGGTATGTGTAGAAGACACCATTTCCTGTTTTATTCCCCGCAAAGCGTTTATTGACCTGCTGGATGAAAATCCGCACATTAGTAAAAGTTTGCTCAAAGCCCTTAGTCATGAATTGGGTGTGGTGGAAGAGCGCGTTCAAAGTCTTGCACAAAAAAGTGTGCGTGAAAGACTGGCTGAAACATTGCTCTTTCTGCAAACCACTTTCAGCACAGAACAAAATGAAGATGTTATCTCCATTACCTTACCACGCGAAGATATTGCCAACATTGTAGGCACTGCAACAGAAACCGTAATTCGTCTGCTTTCCGACTTTAAAAGCGACAAACTGATTGAATTGGAAGGCAAAAAAATCAGGATACTGAACAAAAAGGGATTGGAAAAAATCTCCCACGCATCAGTTTAAGTCAGCCACTGTACTGATAAAAATCATATTTTGAAATGAGTCCTGTCATGTTTCAATGGCAGTTTTAAATCTAATTTTGACTACTACAATTAATTTGAAACTGCTGTGGTTAAAAACATGCTTATTTTGATGGACGGCACGCGGGACTCTGAAAAGTTACTGGATCTTTCAGTGCGTCTGTTCAATCAGCCGAACAACCAATACAATGCTACCTTTATCAATGGCATTCGTAACAAGCACCTGGGAGATTTATTTGAAATTCCTTCTGAATCGCTTAATTACTATTACTCCTATTCCGATATTCTGGATAAAATACTGCACACAGAGCAGGACAACAGTAACGAATTCATTGAAAGGTTCATCAACAAATGCGAGGAAATGAATATTCGTACCAGAGTTTACCTGAACGAAGATGACACTGAAAAAGGGTTTGCCAGCGACAGTATGTTTTCTGATTTACTGGTTATAGGCAAAAGCATTTTCACCAGAAAATATTCAGATAAAAGTAGCATTGAAATACTGGAATCAACGCTTAGCAAAGCCAGATGCCCGATATTGTTGTTGCCCAATGAATCACCCTCCTTCAAAAATATTGTCATTTTGTTTGATGGCTCACAACGTAGTTTTGACGCCATCAAATTATTCGTTTACCTCAGTGCCGATCAACTGAAAAAAAACAAGGTTATACTATTTACCATTGTAAATGAACATACCGTAGTATCAGAAAAAAACGTGTGTGATTACCTCAAGGTACATCAGCCGTTTTTCTCGGTAAACCGAATTTATCCCGACAACTATTACAATGAACTGTTATCCGGCCTGAGCGATTTGGATGAATTTCTGCTGGTAACCGGTGTAAGCAGACAGGAAAATATTGAAGATGTAATTTCAAACCGGGAAAACTCTTTTTATTTAAAAGGCAACCGATCAGTATTTATGTTGTAAGCATGAGCAGCGTACTGGACCAAAAAACAAGCACCTGCTACCATTGCGGTGAATTATGCGAAGACGAAACACTGCAGTATAACTCCCTTACGTTTTGCTGTAATGGTTGCAAAAGTGTGTACGAACTTCTCTCTGAAAACAACCTGTGCGATTATTATAGCATAGATAACACACCCGGAATCAATCAGAAAAAACCTGTACTCAGTAATCAGTTCAACTACCTGGACGATGAACAAGTTCAGCAAAAACTGATTAGTTACCGTGATAAGGAAATGACAAAAGTTACTTTCTTTATCCCCGTGATGCACTGCAGTTCTTGTATATGGCTGCTGGAGAGTTTGTATAAAATAAAAAAGGGTATTGCCTCATCAAAGGTGAACTTCCTGAAAAAAGAAGTAAGCATTACGTTTATCAATGAGCAGCTTTCTTTGCGGGAAGTAGTTGAACTACTTACCTCCTTAGGTTATGAACCCGCCATTAACCTGAGTAATATTGAGGATGAAATAAAACACAAGGACAGCAAAAAAATTCTGTACCAGATGGGCGTAGCCGGATTCTGTTTTGGCAACATCATGCTCATCAGCTTTCCGGAATATTTCGGATTAGATGCTTTTACACAATCATCCTTTTCTAAACTGTTCGGCTACCTGAACATGGCGCTATCCTTACCTGTATTTCTGTATAGCTCCAGAGACTACTTCATCAATGCATTTAAGGGTTTACGCAAAAAACACATCAGCATTGATGTTCCATTGGCGCTGGGCATACTTGTACTTTTTGTACGCAGTGCCTACGAAGTTATTTCAGAAACAGGCATCGGTTACTTTGATACACATGCCGGACTTGTTTTCTTTTTACTTATCGGCAAGTGGTTTCAGCAAAAAACATTTGATACACTTTCATTTGAGCGTGATTACAAATCATATTTCCCTGTTGCTGTAACTGCTGTTAAAAACGGAGTTGAAGCAACTGTTCCTGTCACCAACCTGAAGGTGGGTGACCGCATCATTATACGCAACAATGAACTTATACCTGCCGATGCTATTCTTTTACAAGGTAGCGCCAGCATTGACTTCAGTTTTGTAACAGGGGAGTCTAACCCGGTGAGTAAAGTAGCAGGTGAAATTATATATGCCGGAGGCCGGCAGGTAGGTAGCACCATTGAACTGGAAATTACCAAAAATGTGTCGCAAAGTTACCTTACACAGTTATGGAACAGTGAGCACTTCAGTAAAGACACACAAAGCCGTATCCAAACATTTCAGCAAACAGTAAGTAAATATTTTACGCTGGCACTTTTGCTTATTGCCACAAGTGCCGGTATATATTGGAGCATAGTTAACCCTGCACTAATCTGGCGTGCTGTAACGGCAGTACTGATTATTGCCTGCCCCTGCGCTTTGGCTTTGTCAAGCCCCTTTGCACTCGGAACTGCCATGCGCATTTTAGGGCGTCACAAATTTTACATCAAATCCCCTGAGGTGGTCGAACAAATTGCTAAAACAAACACCATTGTATTCGACAAAACCGGCACCATTACACAGCCGGATGAAGCGCACATTACTTATATAGGTGATGCTCTTTCACCAAAAACCAGGGAAGCTGTTGCTGCATTAGCCGCTAACTCGGTGCATCCGCTCAGCAAAAAAATAAAGAAACACCTGAATGCACCCTCCAATGAGCAGGTAATAGCTTACGAAGAAATAAACGGAAAGGGTTTGAGCGGCATAATTAACGGGACCACAATAAAACTGGGTTCTTTCGACTTTATATTTCCCGGACAGGATGCCATAAAAATGAGTGCTGAAAACCCTGATTTACTGGCCACCCGCGTTTATATAGAAATAGACGGGCGCGTACCGGGTTTCTTTCAATTACAACATGCATACAGAAATGGTTTGCGCGAGTTAATAGCAGCATTAAAACCACACTATGACCTGCACCTGTTATCAGGCGACAACGAAAGTGAAAAGCATAAACTGGCAGATTTTTTCGGCAACACTACGCAACTCCACTTCAGGCAGTCTCCGTCAAACAAGTTACACTATATTGAACAGCTTCGTGCACAAAACAAGCAGGTGATGATGCTGGGTGACGGGCTGAATGATGCAGGTGCTTTAAAAGCTGCACACACGGGTGTTTCCATTACTGAAAATACCGCCCACTTTTCGCCTTCTTCTGATGTGATTATGGATGCTTGCAAATTCGAAAAAATGTTTAATTTTATACGATTTTCAAAGGATACGGTAAAAGTGATACATATGAGTTTTGTGATTTCGTTAATCTACAACATCATCGGATTGAGTTTTGCCGTTCAGGGCACACTATCTCCGTTAATCGCAGCCATACTGATGCCTTTAAGTTCAGTAACCGTTATCGGGTTCACCACTATTGCTACCACCTTATTCTCTAAACAAAGAAACTTATCATGAGCATAATGTATTTACTTATCGGATGCAGCCTTACGCTGGCGCTCTTTTTTCTGGGAGCTTTTATATGGTCCGTTAAATCAGGTCAGCTGGATGATGATTACACTCCATCTGTACGCATTCTTTTTGACAACAAACCTGCACCACCTGAAAATAGTGAGCATGTTAAAGCCAAGGCCCGAAAAACCTAAACAAAATACAGAAAGTATGACCAAAATCAGGTTTTCTGCTGCCCAATGTCATTTTTGTGTCATAAGCACAACTATAGTTTTGAATCATTAAATACCAGATATAAAAAACACAGCTACTATGCAAGTCGAGAAATTTAATTATGACAACAAGATTGTTCGCAACTTTGCTATTGCGACCATTATTTTTGGTGTGGTTGGTATGCTCGTGGGCTTATTGGCCGCGGTTCAGCTTTACCATCCCGCAGCTAATTTAGGTACACAGTACACGTCATTCGGACGTATACGCCCGTTACACACCAATGCGATCATTTTTGCGTTTGTGGGTAATGCCATATTTATGGGCGTTTACTATTCTCTTCAGAGATTGTGTAAAGCCCGCATGTACAGTGATCTTTTAAGTAAGTTGCACTTTTGGGGGTGGCAGTTAGTTATTCTCTCAGCGGCAATCACGTTACCTTTAGGCTTAAGCAGTTCAAAAGAATATGCTGAACTAGAATGGCCCATTGATATTCTGATTGCTTTAGTGTGGGTGGTTTTTGGTCTTAACATGATTATGACCATTATCAAACGCAGAGAGAAACAAATGTATGTAGCCATTTGGTTTTACATAGCTACGTTTGTTACAGTTGCCGTGTTGCACATTGTGAACTCACTGGCTATTCCGGTAAGTTTATTCAAGAGTTATTCAGTTTATGCGGGCGTTCAGGATGCGCTGGTACAGTGGTGGTACGGTCACAATGCCGTAGCGTTTTTCCTCACCACACCCTTCCTTGGTATGATGTATTATTACCTGCCTAAAGCAGCCAATCGTCCTGTTTATTCTTACAAACTTTCTATACTTCACTTCTGGTCGCTTATATTCTTATACATCTGGGCCGGACCACACCACTTGCTTTACTCTTCTTTGCCTGATTGGGCACAATCATTAGGAGTAGCCTTCTCTATCATGCTCATTGCACCATCATGGGGCGGTATGATTAACGGATTACTTACCCTGCGCGGTGCCTGGGACAGAGTAAGAGATGAGCCTATTTTGAAAATGTTTGCTGTGGGTGTTACTGCATACGGTATGGCCACATTCGAAGGTCCTTTGCTTTCACTGAAAAACGTAAATGCTGTAGCACACTTCACCGATTGGATTGTAGCACACGTGCATGTGGGTGCTTTAGGTTGGAACGGTTTATTAACCTTCGCTATACTTTACTGGATTATTCCACGCATTTACAATACTACTATTTACTCTAAGAGTTTAATGAATGTACACTTCTGGCTGGCTACATTAGGTATTGTGTTCTATGCTATTCCTATGTACTGGTCGGGTTTCACTCAAGGTTTAATGTGGAGAGAATTTACTGAACAAGGTACTCTTCAATACCCTGAATTCCTGAAAATAACCATACAGATTTTACCACTTCATGTATTGCGTTCATTAGGTGGAACACTTTATCTGGCCGGATTCTTTGTTTTGATCTACAACATTGTTAAAACCATTAAACAAGGATCGCTTGTAGCAAACGAACCCGCTGAGGCACCTGCTTTGGAAAAATCTAAACTGTTTGTACCCGGTGAATTTTGGCACACTGTATTGGAAAAGAAACCGGTTACTTTTACCGTTCTGGCCGTTATCATGATTGTTATTGGCGGTGCTGTAGAAATGATTCCAACCTTTACTGTTAAACAAAATATTCCTACCATCAGTTCTGTAAAACCATATTCACCATTAGAATTACAAGGACGTGACATTTACATTCGTGAAGGATGTAATGCCTGCCACACGCAATGGGTTCGCCCGTTCCGGTGGGAAACCGAACGTTATCAGGGTGAATATTCTAAAGCAGGAGAATATGTGTACGACCATCCTTTCTTGTGGGGTTCCAAACGAACCGGTCCTGACTTGCACCGTTTGGGAGCCAAATATCCTGATAGCTGGCACTACTACCACATGATGGACCCTCGTTCCATGTCGCCAGGTTCTATTATGCCTCCTTACCCTTGGCTGGCTGAACAAGACATTGACGTTGCTTCTACTGCACCAAAAATGAAAGCCTTGCGCTCAGTAGGTGTACCGTATACTGATGAAGAAATTAACAATGCACAAGCCAGTATAGATGCACAGGCTACCTCCATCTCAGAGGCATTGAAGAAAGAGAAAATCGCCCTTGACAAAAACAAGGAAATGATAGCACTTATTGCCTACATGCAACGTTTGGGTGCCGACATTAAAAAACAAAATACTGTTTCTAACTAAGTTTAAATTTAACTACACATGAAACAATTTTTATATAATGTAACCGGGGTTGACGGCTATCTTATCTTCTCCATGGTTGTATTCATACTGTTCTTTGTGGGCCTACTGTGGTGGGTCTTCAAAGCTGACAAAACCTACATTAACCGAATGAAAAATTTACCCTTTGACAACAATTAAGCAACAGGTCATGAAAAAAATTTATATCGCAATAGCCTTTCTTGCTGCCTACTCCAACACTTTTGCGCAGGATACCGTAGCACCAGTTGAAACAGATACTACTTTTTACAGTGTACTGCTGGGTATTATCATTGTTTTGAGTGCAGTGCTGCTGATTGTAACGTTTACGTTGCAAAAGGTAGTAAGTGTATTACACATTGAAGCCACAGGCGGAAATTACCCGCAATACGAAGACGATCGCGGATTCTGGGAAAAACTACTTTCACTTAAACCGCTTGCCGCAGAAAAAGAAGTGGAACTTGAGCATGAATATGACGGAATCAAAGAACTGAATAACCCCATTCCGCCATGGTTCAATGTGCTATTTTACGGAACTGTAGTATTCGCCATTATCTACCTCTTTGTTTACCACGTTTTTGATATTGCACCATTACAGGGTAAAGAATATGAAAACCAGGTGGCCGTAGCCGAAAAGCAAAAAAACGACTTCCTTAAAAAAGCCGGAAATCTGGTGGATGAAAACAATGTAAAAGCAATAACCGATCAGAAATTACTTACCGCAGGAGCAGAACTATTTACATCAAAATGTGCCGCCTGTCATGGTCAAAAAGGTGAGGGAACAGTAGGCCCTAATCTGACTGATGAGTATTGGCTGCATGGCGGAACCATCAACGATGTTTTTAAAACCATTAAATACGGTGTACCTGCTAAAGGTATGATTGCCTGGCAAAGCACACTTAACCCCATTGAAATGCAAAATGTGGCCAGCTACATTATGTCACTACAAGGCACTAACCCGGCCGGAGGTAAAGAACCTCAGGGTGAAAAAATGTCTACTGCGGCTGATGCTGTAGTAGCTGACTCTGTGGCTACCGACTCACTTGTGAAATAACTACCTTTGTAGCCCTCTTCATACCGAAGAGGGCTTTTTTTCATCTGCCTGCACGATACAACATGGATACAAATAATACAAATCAATCTGCTGAAGAGTTTTTTCGTGACAGCATAGGTGTAGTTGACAAAAAAACAGGCGACCGTAAATGGATTTATCCTAAAAAACCATCCGGGCCTTTATACAATGGCCGTACTTGGTTCAGCATAGCGTTGATGGCTCTGCTCTTCTCCGGCCCCTTCATTAAAATAAACGGACATCCCATTTTATTGCTGAATATCATTGAACGAAAGTTCATCATTTTCGGCATCCCTTTCTGGCCACAGGATTTACCTTTGTTTGCGTTACTCATGCTCACCTTTGTGGTGTTCATCATTGTATTTACTGTTCTGTTTGGTCGCTTGTGGTGCGGTTGGGCCTGCCCGCAAACCATTTTTATGGAGATGCTGTTCCGCAAAATTGAATACTTAATTGAAGGCGATTTTAAACAACAGCAAAAACTTGATGCACAACCCTGGGACAATGAAAAAATATTTAAAAAGACACTCAAGCACATTCTCTTCTTTATCCTCTCGTTTCTGATTGCGAATACTTTTCTGGCCTACCTTATAGGTATTGATGAATTAAAAAAGCTGGCGTATGATGGACCATCTGCCCATCTCGGTCAGTTTATATCACTCACCATTTTCACATTTGTATTTTACATTGTGTTTGCCAAGTTCAGAGAGATTGTATGTATTGTTATATGCCCGTACGGACGGCTGCAGGGATTGATGCTCGACAAAAACTCCATTGTAGTGGCTTATGATGATGTGCGTGGAGAACCCAGAGGATTTATCAAAAAGAACTCTGCCGAACTTAAGGGCGACTGCGTAGATTGTCACCGTTGCGTGCAGGTATGTCCCACAGGAATTGACATCAGAAACGGAACACAACTGGAGTGCATCAACTGCACCGCCTGTATTGATGAGTGCAACGATGTGATGACGAAAATTCATAAGCCCAAAGGACTTATTCGTTATGCTTCACAGGCACAGATATCCAGCGGCATTACTAAACGTTTTTCGTTTCGCAGTTCTGCGTATACTGTTATTTTAGTGATACTCATGTCGGCCCTTACTTACCTGTTGGCTACCCGCAGTGATGTGGAAGCAACAGTATTACGTACACCCGGCCTAACCTATCAGGCACAACCCGGTGAAAAAGTCAGTAACATGTACAACTTTGAAGTGGTTAACAAAACTTTTCACGACCAGCAAATTGAACTCAAAGTAGTGGAGCCGTCTAACGCAGCCATCCGCATGGTGAACAATTCATCACTCAACTCTACACTTAAAGAAGACGACATCATCAGCGGTTCTTTCTTTATTGAAATACCTGAAAAAGATATTGTAAAAAATAACAATGAGGTACACATTCAGGTATTCAGTAACGGTAAACTTATGGATGATATTAAGACTAACTTTGTAGGACCTGTTTCACAATAAAAATACACCACATGAAATTTAACTGGGGTCATAAGCTTGTTTTCTTCGGAGTTTGTTTTATGCTTTTTGTAATGGGCATGGTGTTTTACATGACGCAGAAAAAAAACGAACTGGTTGATGAAAACTATTACGAGAAAGGCATTCGTTTTCAGGAAGAGTTGAACAAATTCAACGCCACAGAAGGCAAAGACATTGACTTTACATATGCGACTGCTACCGCTGAGATTCAGTTTAAAATTCCCACTCCATCCACCGCAGTTAAAGTACAACTGTATCGCCCGTCAGATTCCAAACTTGATCAAAACATGGAGGTAACCACTGATGCCGATGGCAAAGCAATGCTATCAACCTCCGCTATGGCCAAAGGTTTGTGGCAGGTAAAACTTGAATGGGCAGCTAACAACTCCATAGTTACGTTTGAAAAAGCGATAACCGTGCAATGATTTTTTATACTGCTTTCTTAACCGGATTGCTCGGAAGTTTTCATTGTGTGGGTATGTGTGGCCCTATCGCATTAGCACTTCCTGTAACAGGTAGCAGTATGACACAAAAATTCATCAGCCGTATTTTATACAACCTGGGACGTATTGTTACCTATGCGGTATTAGGTTTTTTATTAGGTAGTTTTGGCAAAGGTTTACAATTAGCCGGGTTGCAGCAAAGTATCAGCATAGTTGCAGGAATACTGATTATTCTGTTGGCTGTTTTTAGCAGCAGGTGGATAGAAAAATTTGTGGGCAATCCTTTTAAATGGTTGAGTGGCGAAAAACTTAAGCAGCTGTTTAACCAACGCACTTACTCCTCTCTTTTTCTCATCGGCCTGCTCAACGGGCTGCTGCCCTGCGGTTTTGTTTACATTGGTTTGTTGGGCAGTGTGGCTACTCAAGATGCCTGGCAAGGTGCTTTATTTATGGCTCTGTTTGGTGCAGGCACAACCCCGCTTATGTTTACTGTTTCCATCGCAGGTCAGTTTTTATCTGCAGGTGTAAGAAGTCGCATCAATAAATTTGTACCCGTAGTTGCTGTACTCATCGGCTGTCTTTTTATCATCCGGGGTATGGGGTTGGGTATCCCCTACCTGAGTCCGAAAATATCATCTGATCATAAGGTGGTTAAAGATTGCTGCCGTAAATAACCCACAACACTTGTTTTTCATATTACTATGTAACATTTTGCGGTGTGAAACTGCAAGACGAAGTTTTTTGGATAGCGCTTACTATGATTCCGGGAGTTGGCCCGGTAATGGCTAAGCACCTGGTGAGCTACTGCGGAAGTGCAGAAGAAGTATTTCGTCAGAAAAAAACCAAGTTGATGCGCATTCCCGGTATCGGGGAAAAAACAGCTGAGTCCATTGCTGCGTTCCATGATTTCAGTGAGGCAGAACAGGAAATTGTATTTGCGCAAAAACACAAAATAAAAATTCTGCCTTATGTACACACTGACTATCCTGAGCGATTAAAAAACTGCGAAGATGGTCCTGTAGTGTTGTACCACTTGGGAGAAACAAATTTGAATGCGGCAAGAATACTCGCCATAGTGGGCACCCGAAAAAACACCGATTACGGAAGAGCATTTACCGAACAACTACTGAATGAACTTCAAAACAGCGGTTGTTTAATTGTAAGCGGCATGGCCTATGGCATTGACATTATTGCACACAAAGCTGCGCTGCAAAACAACCTGCCCACAGTAGGTGTAATGGCTCACGGACTGCATACGCTTTATCCTTCGGCACATAAAAGTACGGCCAAGAAGATGATAGAAAATGGCGGTGGTCTGCTCACTGAATTTCGCAGCACTCAAAATACCGACAAAGAAAATTTCCCTAAAAGAAACCGCATTGTAGCCGGCATGTGTGATGCTACCGTTGTGATAGAAACTGCTTTTAAAGGTGGTGCCATAATAACTGCTGAGTTGGCCAATGATTACAACCGCGATGTATTTGCTGTTCCGGGCCGCGCCAATGATACCATGTCGGAAGGGTGTAACCAGCTCATCCGAAAAAACAAAGCCGCTCTTATTCAATCTGGTGCCGACCTATTGGAAATGATGGGCTGGCAACCTGCCAACAATAAACGCACCGCTAAAACTAGTATGCTCCTTAACCTTACTATAGAAGAACAATCCATAGTGAATCTTTTTAACGGGCAACCCAAACTGGGCATTGATGAAATAAGCATGAGACTGGAATCAGATAGTGGCACTGTGGCACTCACCTTGCTTGATATGGAATTCAAAGGGATTATACGTTCTTTGCCCGGCAAGTATTACCAACTCTCCTCCACATGAAAAAATCCCTTTACTTTTCGTTGCTGCTGCTCACAGTTATCGTTTGCAGTTCAGCCAATGTAGCCCCACCGACTCCCAGCAAAACACCGGCTAAACCGCGCAACGTGATATTGATGATTGGTGACGGCATGGGCTTGGCTCAGATTTGTGCCGGCTTTGTAGCCAACGGAGGTTACCTCAACTTTGAACGGTTTAAACACATTGGTTTTAGCAGAACCAACTCGGCCGATGATTATATTACCGATAGCGCGGCAGGTGCCACAGCTCTTTCAACCGGTAAAAAAACTTATAATAAAGCCGTGGGCGTAGATGCAGATTCACTGCCGGCTAAAACTATTCTGGAATACGCAGAAGAAAATCAATATGCCACCGGCATGGTAGTTACCTGCCCTGTAACACACGCTACACCGGCCTCATTTATTGCTCACCAACCATCACGCAGCATGGATGAAGCCATTGCACTCGATTTTCTGAAAACCGATATTGATGTGTTTATTGGAGGCGGGCAGAACTTTTTTGATAAAAGAACGGATGGCAAAAACCTGCTGAATGACTTACGTAAAAACGGGTACCAGGTAGCCACCGATTTAAAATCAATTTACGCTGTTCAAAGCGGAAAGCTGGCCGGTTTTATGGCAGAAAAAGATCCGCTACCGGTAAACAAAGGACGCGATACCAGCTTTTTGAAAGATGCCTCTATGCATGCCATAAAATTACTTCAGCCCAACAAAAACGGTTTTTTTCTGATGATAGAAGGCTCTCAGATTGATTGGGGCGGACACAATAACGACATCGATTATATTATGGCCGAGATGTTGGACTTTGACAGAACATTGGCTGCTGTACTGGATTTTGCAGCCAAAGACGGGAATACGTTGGTGATAGTTACAGCAGATCATGAAACAGGCGGTTTGTCTCTGAACTCAGGCACTTCTTACCGCAAGAAACATGTAGAAGCAGCCTTTACTACCAAAAGCCACACGGGAATAATGGTACCTGTTTTTGCATTCGGACCGGGTGCAGAAGAGTTTTCAGGCATTTACCAGAACACCGAAATTTTTTATAAAATGATGAATTACTACGGTTTCCGAAAGTAATTTACATTCCGTTTTACTGCGTAATAAAAATTTATATATTTGCACCCCTTTAATGGCGAGGTAGCTCAGATGGTTAGAGCGCAGGATTCATAACCCTGAGGTCACGGGTTCGACTCCCGTCCTCGCTACTCCCAAAGCCGCTTTATGCGGCTTTTTTTATGCCCATTTAGCCTAAGCCAAAAATTATACATCTGATTTACAGCCACATAAATTCCTCATTCGAATAATTGTTTCTGCGTGCAACTATTTCACGGCACAACCTATCTACCTCTACAATCTAACCAGCCTATGCCCCAAATAAAGAAGTACTACAGCTACGTTCTAGTGGCTATTACCTGCGCCACCGGAGGATTTGCAGTATCAGGTATTTTCAAGAACAAACCAACGCAAAAGAAAGAGGCAGTTGTACAAACCACAACTGTTTCGGCTGAAGAAAACAATGCGTTTTCCTTAATAAACAAGAGTTTAAACAGCTCCTATCAAAACGAAGGCATACGGGAATTGGAACCATTTTCCAGCCTTATTGAAGATTACATCACAAAAGCCAAACAAAAAAATCCGGAGATACTGATATCCTACTACTTCAGAGATCTTGATAATGGAATTTGGATAGGTATAAACGAAAAAGAAGAATTTGCTCCGGCCAGTCTGTTCAAATTGCCCCTGATGATGGCCATATTAAAAGAGGCAGAAAGTAATCCTGCCATATTATCAGCCACGTACCAGTATTTCACTAAAGATTTTGCAGGTTTAGATAAAGGTGACGATGGGTATGAAAAAAAGGATGGCAGTTTTTACTCACTGGATGAACTGCTACGACAAATGATTGTATACTCTGACAATGAAGCCGCACTCATTCTGCTTAAATATATTGGCGATGATAAACTGCAGGCTGTTGAAAAATTTCTCAGCCAATCAGTTCCTGAAAATGGTAAACCCAACACCAATTTTATTAAGGTTAAAAATTATGCTTCTATCTTCAGGGTGCTGTATAACTGCACTTTCCTGAACAAAGAAATGTCACTTAAAGCCCTAAACTATCTGTCGCAGTCGCAGTACAAAAATGGTATTCGAAAAAGCATACCTGCTGAAATACCCATTGCACATAAATACGGCATAAGGGATGTTGAACTTAACGGCACTAAAATTAAAGGGCATCAGCTCCACCACTTCGGAATAGTGTATTACCCAAACAAGCCCTTCACCATTGGCATAATGACCCGAGGCAAAAACCAGCAGGTGAGTGATGAGATTATCTCAGACCTGGCTCGCATTACCTACACTGAAGTTAACCGGCAAATGCAGCAAAAATCAACGGCACGTATAGTACCTTAATTGCAGTTGCCTTGGAAACTACCTCTTTATAAAGCATATTTGCAGTAGGTGAAACAAATGACTCTAAAAGGTTGTCTGTTTAAAAAATCAGGTCAGGTTTGAAAAATATCGCTTTCTTATTTATAAGTTTTCTGGTTTTCGTACAAACCGGAAAGGCTCAGGATGATGTAAAAGGTTCCTTTGAGGGTGGGCTTCATTCAGGCATTACACAGTTTTACGGTGATGTGAATTCGCGCATTTTCAGTTGGAAACAAAAAGGGATGTATTACGGACTCCATGCACGTTACAACTACAACTCCAAATTCTCAGGAAGGTTTGCCCTCACGGTTGGCAATGTGAAAAGCGATGACGCGCTTTCCAAATCAGTTTTTCAACGAAATAGAAATATCAATTTTCGAACTACCATTACCGAGTTAGGCTTTACCGGAGAATACAACATATTCGGCTACAGCTCAGGCAGCAAAAGAAAATATCCCGGTTTGGAAAAGATTCGTTTCAGCCCATATGTATTTACGGGTTTTAACTTCTATTTCTTTTCTCCCAAATCAGAAGTAGGTGGCAAATACTACAACGTTAAAAATCTGGATACTGAGTTGGGTAAAAGTTACAAAACCTTTAACTTATCAATACCTGTTGGCGCAGGGGTAAAGTTTAGCCCCATTAACCTTTGGACCATTGGCTTTGAAGTAGGAATGCGTAAGACCTTTACTGATTTCCTGGACGGTGTGGGCGGCTATTATGCCGATTACAATACGGTATTAAATGATCAGGGAGAAATTGCTGCCATTTTGAGTGACCCATCGCGTTTGCTGGGTAATACCTCCCAAAAAGCAGGCCCAAGAGGCAACCCGGCCAGTAAAGATTGGTACCTTTTTATGGGCTTTTCCATAACTAAGAAGCTGTATTTCAAGAACTACTAAATAAATTTGGGTAGCAGTTTTTGATATTCAGGTGAATACCCCTACCTTTGCCGTCCATTTAACCATAAAATAAATAAAAACATGTTCGCAATCGTAGAAATTGCCGGCCAACAGTTTAAAGTTGAAAAAGACCAGACTTTGTTTGTACATCGTTTACAAAACGAAGAAGGCGCCAGCGTTGAGTTCGATAAAGTACTGTTGGTAGACAACAGCGGAAAAGTAAAAGTAGGCATGCCTACCGTTGACGGAGCTAAGGTGCAAGCCACAGTGCTTACCCACCTGAAAGGCGACAAAGTCATCGTTTTCAAAAAGAAACGCAGAAAAGGATACAAGAAGAAAAACGGTCACCGTCAATTCTTCACCAAAATCCAGATTTCAAATATTGTAGGATAATTTAATAGAAAAGGAATAATACAATGGCACATAAAAAAGGGGTCGGTAGTTCCAAAAACGGACGCGAATCACACAGTAAACGCCTTGGTGTAAAATTATTTGGCGGACAGTTTGCCAAAGCCGGCAATATCATTATCAGACAGCGTGGTACCAAGCACCACCCGGGTGATAACGTAGGTATTGGCAGAGACCATACCTTGTTTGCACTTACTGATGGTAAGGTAGTATTCAAAAAAGGACGCGATGATCGCTCTTTTGTTTCTATACAGCCTATAGCAGCTCAAGCTTAATTTTAAGTTCAAAAACTTATATTTTGAAAACCCCGCATTGCGGGGTTTTCTGTTTTTACCCTGCAATGTTTCAAAAGAATAACTATATATTTGTTTTACATTAATTAAGACTTCATGAGAAAATTCGTCATTTGTTTATTTATAGCTATCGGAGTGGTGATAGTATTGGAATCATTTAACACAACTCCATTTGGCAAACGTGACGGCACTGAACCCGGCTATACTGGCTCACCCGGTGACAGCTTAAAAAACTGCACTGCCTGCCACGGTGGTACTCCGCTCAATGTAGAAGGCTGGATTACATCCACCGTTCCGGCTACGGGTTTCGTACCCGGACAACGTTATACCATCACAGCTACCAATACTGAAGTGGGCGGTACACGTTTCGGCTTTTCTATTTCCCCGCAAGCTCCAAACGGAGATTTATTAGGTACTATGATTATTACGGATACCGTAGCTACTAAATTGGTGGGTAATGACAAATATGCTACCTACAGAACTGGTGGTGTTGATGGTGTTGATTCCAAAACATGGACCTTTGACTGGATTGCTCCGGCAGCCAATGTAAATGAGGTAATATTTTATGGCGCATTCAACTCAAACTTTGAAGGCCACAAGGAAGGAGATCAAACCTACCTGAGCCAACTGCGATTGAGAAGAGAAGGCACATTAAGTACTGATAAGATTACTTCTGCAACAACTTTCACCATCAGCCCGAACCCTGTGGCTGATTATCTTACCATAAGCACCATTGCTGCTGAAAAAGTTCAAAAGGTAACAGTAGTGAACATGAATGGCCAAACCGTATTATCTGTTGAGAATCCTGACGGAAACCAAGTGGATGTTTCAGATCTGACCAAGGGAATTTATCACGTGTTAATCTCTTCTGATAAGGGCCATTCGCAGGTGAGTAAACTGGTGAAATTATAATCCCCTACTACAACGAACTTCGTTCAGGATAACCTCCTGTATATTTTACCCTACTCTTTGCTGTAACATACCGGCAAACGCTGCCAGCATATTTTTAGATTCTTCAGCAGCTCTAACACTGTTGAGGTGCTGATGGGCTAAATCTAAATGCTTCTTCATTTCTGCTTCTGCCTGCGCTTTTACATCCAGTTGATTAAATATGTCCAAGACAGCCGTTACTTTTTCTGATTCATTAAACGAATTTTGGTTGAGCCAGTGATGCAGCATGGTTTTCTGTTCACCCTGCGACTGTTCTAATGCTTTAATCAACAAGTACGTTTTTTTATTGGCGATAATATCACCGCCCTTTTGTTTACCCACTTCAGCTGTTTCGCCAAAAGCATCCAGAATATCATCTTGTAACTGAAACGCTATACCAATGTGTTTACCGAAATCATACAAATGCCTTGCATCATCTTCGCTACTACCGGCTACATAAGCGCCCAACTTTAAAGAACACGCCAGTAACACAGCTGTTTTAAGCTCAATCATGTGCAGGTACTCTTTTACACTTACCTTAACTGCTGTTTCAAAATTCATGTCGATTTGTTGTCCCTCGCACACTTCTGCTGCCGTTGTCAAAAAAAGTGGCAGGCAGCGTTTTAATGTTTCACCATCAAGGTGCTGAAACATTTCCATACTTTTAATCATCATCAAATCTCCCGACAAGATTGCAGTATCAGGGTTCCACTTGATGTGTACTGTAGGTTGACCTCTGCGAATAGGCGCCTTGTCCATAATATCATCATGCACCAGAGTGAAATTGTGAAATACCTCAACTGCAACAGCTACTGGCAAGGCTTTTTCTGTATCACCACCGAATAATTTACACCCCATGAGCGTCAATACCGGACGAACGCGTTTGCCCCCCAGTTGCATCATGTAATTAATCGGATCATACAGTTGTGCGGGCCGACCGGTAAACGGATGTTGTTGTATATAGGAATTAACTGTGCTGAGAAGTTCTTTGTATAGCTCCATTAAGAAGGATTATTTTACCAATTGAAAATCGATGGTGCGTTTAACCAAATCGGTTTTGATTACTTTTACTTTTACTTTATCGCCTAACTGATAGCGGATTTTTTTCTTCTTTCCCACTACCATCATGTTAGCTTCGTCATACACATAATAGTCATCCTGCAAAGAGGCTAAACGTATCATGCCTTCACATTTGTTGTCTTCCAACTCTACATAAATACCCCACTCGGTAACTCCTGAAATAATTCCGGGGAAAATCTGTCCCAATGAATCGTTCAGGTACTCCACCTGCTTGTAGCGTATGGAAGCCCGTTCCGCCTCTGCCGCTTTTTGTTCCATATCACTGCTGTGCTTACAATTCGCTTCCAGTTTGGTAGCTGATGCATTCGCACCATGCTCCAGATAAGATTGTAACTCGCGGTGGGTCATTAAATCGGGGTAACGTCTGATGGGTGATGTAAAGTGAGAATAGTAATCAAACGCTAAACCGTAGTGACTTGTTTTTTTTGTGGAGTAATAGGCTTTCGCCATGGTGCGAATAGCCATTTGTTGCAAAAGATTTTGCTCGGGTTTACCCTCAGCTTCATCCAGCAAACTGTTGAGTGATTTAGCAATGGATTTATCTGATTGCACATTGATACGGTAGCCAAATCGTCCGGCAATTAAACCAAACTGACTCAGCTTATCAATGTTGGGCGCTTCATGCACACGGTACACGCAGGTACGCTTGTGCTTGCCCATCAATTCTGCCACTTTGCGGTTGGCCAGCAACATAAAATCTTCAATAAGTTTATGCGCATCTTTACGTACTTTGGTATACACACCTGTCGGGTGACCATTTTCATCCAATTTGAATTTCACCTCTTGTGTTTCAAATGATATGGCTCCTTCTTTGAAACGTTGCTTACGGAAAACATGTGCTATACGATTTAACAGCAACAGCTCTTCACTAAACTCTCCCTTGCCGTTTTCCAGAATTTCCTGTACCTCTTCATACGCAAAGCGTCTGTCGGAATGAATAACAGTTTTGCCAAACCACTCGCTGTGTACGTGTGCCTTTTCATCTATCACAAACACGGCTGAAAAACACAATTTATCTTCTTTGGGTCGCAGCGAACATACTCCGTTTGACAATTTCTCGGGCAACATGGGAACAACTCTATCTACCAGATAAATGGAGGTTCCGCGGTTGTATGCCTCATCATCCAATTGTGTTCCAGGCCTCACGTAATGACTCACATCTGCAATGTGTACGCCTATTTCCCATAAACCATTTTCCATAGGTTGAACAGAAATGGCATCGTCAAAGTCTTTTGCATCTTCAGGGTCTATGGTAAACGTAAGTACGTTTCTGAAATCTTTTCTGTTCTTAATTTCTGCCTCCGGAACAATCTCCGGAATTTTTTCTGCCTCACGTTCCACTTGCTCAGGAAATTTAAGCGGAAAACCAAACTCGGCAATGATGGCATTCATCTCTACCTCGTTGTTACCCGGCTTTCCTAAAACCTGAATAATTTCACCGAATGGATTATTGAAATCTTCGGGCCAATCTGTAATACGTGCAATGGCCTTATATCCGTTTTGAACTCCGTTCAGTTTTTCATTGGGAATGTACAAATCCACGTGCATGTGTCTGTCGTCAGGAACCAAAAAAGCAAAGCCTGCTTTACGTTCCACTACACCCACAAACTCGGTGCGGGCACGTTCCAGAATTTCGACTACCTCACCTGCTGAGCGACCGTCTTTGCGGGCGGCAAAAAGACAAACCCGCACCTTATCTTTATGTAAGGCCCGGTTTAAATCTGCCGGAGCAATGAACACATCGTTATCATCGCCTTCCTGTATCAGGTAAGCGGAACCGCGTGAATTAACATCCAATACACCCTCCACAAAACGATCAAACGAAACTAACTTGTACCTGCCCGGACCAATCAGTTTAATTTTTCCAATGCCAACTAATTTATTTAGTGCCTTATCAATCAGAATGCGTCCTTTTTCATCACGCATACCCAAAACAGATGCTACCTGCTTTGCATTAAATTCTTTTTTACCATTCTTAATAAATATATCAAGTATGGTTTCTGACAAAGAAGAAGAAGGGTTGGATTTTTTAGCCAATTGAGTAAACTTTGTGGCAAGATAAAGTTTTGCCTCCAAAATAAACACGATGTTTTATCCCTCATCCGTGCACAATTGCTTCTGATGAAAATTTAGAGCTATATTAGCCCATGCGAAAAAAACTGCTGCTATTTTTATTCCTCGCCATCCGGCTTTCGGCCTCTAGTCAGGATAGTACAACCTACCGTATTTTACCTATATCCATTAGCGTTTTTAACAACCAAACCACCTTACCCGTGGGCATGAAACTGGGTATGTCGGAGTCTCCTGTTCATCCGGGAATCAGCGTAGGCACATCTTATTTGTGGCAGGAGAAAAGTAGGCATTTACTGCAACAAACAGCTACTTTAGGTTATTATTACCACCGCTATTCACAACACGGCATTCAATTGTATACTGAACTACAGTACCGTTACACCCGTTTTAAATGGTTACAACCCGAAGCCGGTGCAGGCTTGGGCTACTTACATGCCATCAGCGATTTGGAACAGTTTAAACTGAACAGTAACGGAGAATACGAAAAGAAAAAGAACTTTGGTCGCCCGCAGATAATGGTGAGTACACATATCGGGTTGTTTATTCCTCTCCAAAAAAAGACATCCAATTCAACTTGCACTATGTGCCGAAACTCGGCCACGCATACTGTACAAAACGGTGTTTTTGTGCGCTACCAGTTTTGGCTACAGGCTCCCTTTGTCAAAAATTATGTCCCTATGTTACCCAACACGGCTTTGCATATAGGTTACTGTACCTCATTAAAAATGAAACGTAAAACAGGAGGTAAAAAATGATTCCATTCAAAAATCTACTTCTTGTTCTTTTAACTGTTGTATTGTTTTGCTGCCAAACCGATAGTGTAAAGCATACCGTACAGTGTTATGACAACCGGGCTGATAGCAGTAACAGTCACCCCAAAGCCGCAGCATTAACCTACCTGATGACCACGTATGTAAAAAAAGGATTACCGGGCATGGCAATGCTGGTGCATGATGATAACGGCACCTGGGTAGGCAGCGCAGGCAAGGCCGACATTGGTAAAAACATCAACTTTGAACCCTGTCATGTATCCAAAGCAGCCAGTATCACTAAACTTTTTGTGGGCACACTTACCATGAAACTGGTAGAAGAAGGAGCCTTACAACTTGACGAAAAAATCAGTAAGTGGATACCGGGCAAATACCTCAACAACATTAAGAACGCGAATGAGGCCACTTTGCGGCAACTGCTCAACCACAGCAGCGGTATTTATGATGTGATTAAGGATGATGGCTTTTATTTGTCAGTACTAAATAACCCCAATAAAAACTGGACACCTGATGAATTACTTGAGTTTGTGTACAATAAAGATGCGGTGTTTCCCTGCGGCTCTCAGTACAAATACAGCAACACCAATACTTTATTGGTGAGCATGGCCATTGAATATGCCACCGGCAGAAAACACAGCCAATTGTTGCATGAAAAAATACTAACTCCTTTAAGCTTACGCAATACCTTCTACCACTACCACGACCCGTTGCCTTCCAGCACTGCACAAGGTTATTTTGACTTATACAACAACGGAAGCATAGTGAATGTATCCAATTACATTACCGGCAGCGGTAACGGATATGGCGGCTTACACTCCAATGTATTTGACCTCTATACTTTTCTTGATGCACTGTTGGTTAAGAAAACGATTTTACAACCCGCTACACTTACTGAGATAACCACCATGAGCGGGTACGATGATAACCGCGGCTACGGACAAGGCTGTCTGGAAGACTTTGGAGAAAAGGGCCCGGGCAATACAGGCATTGGCCATACGGGTCGTGATTTGGGTTACAGTTGCGACTTATTCTACTTTAAAAAGAACAACACCATTATGTGTTTTCTGATTAACTACGGCACTGATGGAAACAGCAACCTTAAAAACGTATTTAGAGAATTCGAGAGTAGCTTGGTTGATGTGGTGTTACAATAACTCCTTTACGATTGATAAAGAAAGGGATTCCGAAACACTTACTTTCTGCCTGTACAAAGCTTCATTTATATACTACAACCATTTTTCCAAAAAGTTTTTTATGCATTCCCGAGCTATTCCCACTGGTCTTTGTCATTAATAAATTGATTGATTTTGTAAAGTCCGATTGTTGAAAGCATACCAAATTTCATTGATGGAGAGAATGGTTTTGCATCTATTTGCCCACAATCAGCAAGGCAAAAGTAAATTTTACCTACAACTTTGTCTTCCGAGTTGTAAAGTCGAATAAAATATTCAGCTTCATTAAGGCCCCAAGTTGTTTCACCCCAATCAAAATTTGCTGTATCGTTACAGAACTTTAGAAAATAGTCAACTTGATTTTGTCTAAGTGTCTTGCCAGTAAAAACACTAATAATTGGAATATTTTTGAATAGTTTTATTTTAGAAACTTGTTGTCGAGGGAATATGTATTCAGTGTCTGCAAAATGTTGTTTGTAAACTTGAGCGAGGTCAAAATTATCAACGTTCGAACGCCAGTTGAAAATTTCCTTTTGCTGCTCGGTTAGGTCGTTATAGTTACTTTGAAAATAGTCTTGGTCGTCTGCCCAATACCAAAGTATTGTAAAAGCGAATAGGCAAGCTGCAACCAATAATATTTTCAGAAATCGTTTCATTAGTTTTTCAATTGTCCGAATAGATTGTGATAGAAGTAAAAAACTAAAGCTACAGTCAAAGGTGAACCTGCAAGCAAAAAAACAATTGTCGGTATAAAGTTCTGCTCAATCAGATATCTTGCTTTAAACCATATTATTGTCAAAACGATTGTCGCTAAAACTGAAAGAAAAAAGGTCGAAATCAATACTCCATAGTTGTCGTCATATTCTAGAAATTGGGCAGAATAAAGTTGTTGCCAAATAAAAATTGCCAACAAAAACAATGCTGTCACATAAATGATTTTAATTGTCTGTTGTGTTATCATAGCATTACGTATTAACTCTTTACTAATAATCTTCTTCCCCCTTCAGTGCTTTGTGGTAATCCGGTGCCTGCAAGAGGTGTGTCTTTGTTGCATCATTCCTGATGCGCAAAAACATGGCCCGGTAATACTCCCGCGTAACGGAATCAAAATGAAGAATATTTTTGCGCGATTGATAGGCCTGTATCTGATTGACAACAACTAAAACTACCAGTAAGTAAAACATCATTTTCTTTAACTTCTGATAGTCGGTAAGTTTTGTTAATGTGGCGCCCAATAACAAAGCCATCAACGGATAACTGTCAATCATTGGTCGCAAACCAAATCCTGCTCCGTACCACCAGCACCAAAAACTGGAAACAATGTAGAAATTAACCGGCACAAATATCAAAACCGCAAACCAAGCGTCTTTCAGCTGTCTGCGCAAAAAGAAGATGCCGGCTAATGCCAATAACATTATCGGGGTATACAACAACCAACCTTTACGGTAACTGAATAAGGCGTCCCAAAAATGCGGCTGATTAAAATAAAATTTCCCGAGGAAACCATACGTGTAGTAGTACCATTGGCCGGTTTGAACTTTCCAGTACAGCAACTGAGGAAACCATACCAAAGCAATGCCTACCAACAAAAGCAACAATAACCTGATAGTTTTCAAAAAAAGATTCATGCGGTGAATAAGCTCGCTCGCATTAGTTACCCCCCATAAAACAAAAATCAAGGCTACTACTGAATTGGTGGGACGAATAAGCGAAATAAACCCGAACAGCACACCCAAAGCAAAACTATTTTTAACACCGGGAGATTTGTGCCATTGAATGGTGCCGTACAAAAACAAGGCAAACAACATATAACTGGGCACGTGTGTAACCAGCGCTTCTGAAGTGACGAAGTAAAAAAGATTAGTACCCCAGTTGACCAAAAGCAGGCAAATGGCTGTTGTGGTATCGGTAAAATACAAACGAAGAATTTTACGTAAATACCAATTGCCGATGAATGCATAAATTAACGTACCCAATAACAGAAAAAAGTAATATGGGGCTGAGAACCCATTGGCCTCATATCCCGTTAAGTTGGCCACCACATGCCCCATCAGAAAAAAAGGTGTTTCCAATAAAGCCAATCCCATGCTCATGCGCACAACAGTCTTTCCCAGAGGCCCCACGTAACTGTAATTAAAGCCCGAACCTAAAAACTCCAACTGTTCCCGTGCAAAATCTAAATCATAATTGTGGTACACAAACGTGGCCGGCAAATACAGGTAATACTCCCAGGCATCCCACTCCAGCACCACTTCCTTTTTCCATGTAGAAAAATTAAAGAATACCATCAAGTAAACCAGTGTAATGATGGCCATGGCCCAACCCGAGTACGTTATTTTTTCTATGCGTGTTTGATTCAACATATTTTTATTCCTCGCCTGTAAGCGCTCCTTGTTCATAATCCGGGACATCGAGTTTCGATGTATCCAAAGAACGCCCCAACATCACATCCCAATAAAATTCCTCCGACATGCTATCCCAGTGAATCAGTCCGTCCCGATACAACTTTTGCTGTTTTATATTAAGCCATATGCAGCCTGCAACAAACAACACTAACATACTTTGAAGTATTTTTTTTGACGACACAGCTGCAAATACTGCTGCCATAGGAATTGCCAATAACCCGTAATACTCTATAATGGGCCTGCAGCCAAAGCTTCCGCCATACCACCAGCACCAAAAACTGAACATCACGTATACCGCTAAAATAAATGTAACAGCCACCGAAGCAAAAAATTGTTTGTACTTTTTGTACAACAAAGGAATGCCTGTCAATGCCAGAATCATTACGGGAGTGTAAAGCAGCCAACCTTTGCGATAACTGAACAGGCCATCTGCAATGCGGGGACGCAAAAAGAAAAACGAGCCTTTTTCTCCGTATGAATAAAACAACCAGTTACCTGTTTGCCGATGCCAATAAAGTAATTGAGGAAGAAAGACGAGTAATGCCAAAACTCCGAAAAGCAATAAGAACCTGGGCGAACCAAGCAATCTTTTTACTTTGCCTGCCAGTGCTGAAAACGATTGCACATCATACAACACAAAGAAAAAAAGTATCAGGCAATTAGTCGGGCGGATAAGTGTTATCATACCCCACACTAACCCCAAAGCCAGCATATTCAAAACAGATTCTTTCTTATGAAAGGCTACAGTAAAATGCATAAAAAGCAACGCCAGAAAAAAACTGATGGCGTGCGACATCAGCGCATCGTATGTGGCGTAATTCATCAGGTTAGTGGCAGCACCAACAGTAATCAGTGTGAGCGCCACAACCCTATCGTTAAAATGCTGAAGCAATAGTTTTCTTAACAGCAGCAACCCCAGCAGGCTGTATACAATACCACTCAGCCACATCATCTTGTAATAAGGCGGACTATACCCATCTGCCGGAAAATCACTGTTCAAGGCCCATGTATGTCCGGCCAGAAAAAAAGGAACATTCATCAGTGCCACACCCATCGTCATTCGAAAAACCGGTTTGCCCTTAGCTGAAATAAAATGTTTAAACCTCTCGCCATACAGCTCTTTATCCTGCTTTACTATAGCCAAATCCGCATCACCATAAATTAAAAATGTGGGGAGGTAAGCATAATAATCGCTTTGATCCCAGGTAATGGGGGCCTTCACCATCCAGGAGCGCAAGGAGTTATATCTTATGTAATACAAAGCCGCAATGGCCAGCACTGCCAGCAACGACAAACGTCCTAAAGATGCAGACGGTCTGTATTCGCTTGACTGAAGAGCTTTGTCGTTCATAGCCTCAATTATAAAACTTTCTTTGCATTGGAGGAATAGCTTCGGGTAAAATTAAGTAATTTTGGCCCGTTATGGCAGTACAAAAACCCAGCATCCCCAGTGGAACAAGAGACTTTGGCCCGGTTCAGGTGCAGAAAAGAAAACACATACTCAACACCCTTGAACAGGTATTTCGCGCCCACGGCTACATGCCGCTGGAAACTCCTGCTATGGAGAACCTTAGTTCACTGGAGGGAAAGTATGGAGAAGAAGGTGATAAATTGCTGTTCAGAATAATTGAAAGTGGAGAGTACATTACAAATGCTTACAATCATATTACTACAAAACAATTCATTTTAACAAAATTTCTTAAGGAAATAACTATAGGCATCTTTGATACTAGTTCTAAATGGACTGACTTATCAGAAACAGATGCGAAAGAATATGACAAGCTACAGAGCTATCTGAAAAATAATTTTGATTTTATAACACAGCGCATATCAAGTCGAGAAGCATCGTTTCAAAACTTGCTTTCTGCTAACAAACCTTTTTATAAGAAATTTGAATCTAAAATTGAAGATATTGCATTATACCTCTGTAACTTATATCGCAATACTCCTGATAGTATACTTGAAATAGCAAACGAGAATACACCCTATTTAGATTACTTAATAAATGAATTTGTCATTAAATCATTTAACAAGTTTTTAATTCTGGAATCGAAAGAACTAAAAAAAGAGTTTTCGCAAAAAGGCCTCCGCTACGACCTCACCGTTCCATTTGCCCGTTACGTTGTAATGAACCGCAATGACATTACCTTACCTTTTAAACGTTACCAGATGCAACCCGTGTGGCGGGCTGACAGGCCACAGAAAGGACGCTACCGGGAGTTTTGGCAATGTGATGCCGATGTGGTGGGCAGCGATTCTTTACTCAACGAAGCCGATTTGATTCTGATTTACCTGGAAGCATTTAAAAAACTGGGACTGGATGTTGTGGTGCGCTTAAACAACCGCAAAATTTTAGAAGGTATGGCTGCTTTACACGGTGAACGCTCCCGCTTCATTGAGTTTGCTACCATCATTGATAAGCTGGATAAAATAGGATACGATAAGGTGATGGAAGAATTGCATGCCTCGGGTTTTGCTATTCAGGCGCTCACTGCTTCTGAAAAAATATTCTCCATACGAACAGATGAATTTCCTAACCCTTACCACAACCCCATTGTACTGGGTGCATTGCAGGATTTGGGCAATGACTTTGAAAAATACAACATCGATTTTGGCTTAAAAGGCATTGAAGAGTTGGCCAAAGTATACCACATGATTCCGCAGGAGTGGCAGGCACAGGTAATGATTGACCCGTTGTTGGCACGTGGCCTCTCCTATTACACCGGTTGCATTGTAGAAGTAGTGGCCAATGAAGGCACACTCAAAAGCAGCATAGGTGGTGGTGGTCGTTACGATAACCTTACGGGTGTATTTGGTTTGCAGGGTGTATCGGGAGTGGGTATTTCTTTTGGCCTCGATCGCATTTACGATATTCTTGAAGAACTGAAACGTTATCCGGAAGAAGTAAACCAACCCACGCACACCAAAGTATTGTTCTGTTGTTTTGATGAGGCATCTCAACTATACGCAACTGAAGCATTGAATAAAGTACGCCAGGCGGGTATACCTGCTGAAGTATATCCTGATCTGAAAAAAATAGGCAAACAACTGGATTATGCGAATGCATTAAAAATCCCTTTTGCCATTATGATTGGTGAAAATGAACGCAGCAGCGGAATACTCTCATTCAAAGACCTGAACAGCGGTACACAGGAATCACTCACACTGGAAACCATCATCGAAAAACTCAAAGGGTAGTTTGCACCGGGGCCACAAACAATAACCACATTTATGAGCACATTTGAAATTGACCATTCGCTTACCATAGACAACATCGCTCATTTACTGGAGCAAAATACATCCATAAAATTATCTGCTGCGGCTACACAGCGCATTGAAAAATGCCACCACTACCTGCAGCAAAAAATCGAAAAAGCAACCGACCCTATTTACGGAGTGAATACCGGATTCGGTGCTTTGTGTAATACGGGCATTTCGAATGAAAAACTTTCGACCCTGCAGGAAAATCTTTTACGCTCGCATGCCTGCGGAACCGGACAAGAAGTACCTCAGCACATAGTAAAAATTATGCTGCTGCTCAAAATACAATCCTTATCGTATGGTCATTCAGGTGTACAAACGGCAACAGTAGAATTACTCACGCAGTTTTATAACCACGCTATATTACCGGTAGTTTACGAACAAGGTTCTCTGGGTGCTTCAGGTGATTTGGCTCCTTTGGCTCATTTGTGTTTACCGCTTATTGGCGAAGGAGAGGTATGGTACAAAGGTGAAAAAACAACTGCAAGCAAAGCATTAACATCTGCCGGACTTAGCCCTGTTCAATTGCGAGCCAAAGAAGGTTTAGCACTTATCAACGGCACTCAATTTATGGCTGCCTATGGCGTGTGGTGTTTACTCGAAGCAAAAAAACTCAGCAATAAGGCTGATGAAATAGCGGCACTTTCCATTGATGCTTTTGACGGAAGAATAGATCCTTTTCACGAAGCCCTGCATCGCATTCGCGCACACAACGGACAAATAGCAACCGCCAAACGCATCAAAGATTTACTTGCCGGAAGTGAGATTAATGCACAACCCAAAACCGCTGTACAAGATCCGTATGCATTCCGTTGCATTCCGCAGGTACACGGTGCAAGTAAGGATGCCATCAGCTATGTACATTCTGTTTTTGAAACGGAAATTAATAGTGTTACCGATAATCCGAATGTGTTTCCTGATGAAGATTTAATTTTATCAGGGGGCAACTTTCACGGACAACCGTTAGCCATTACGCTCGACTTTTTAGCCATCGCCTTAGCTGAACTCGGCAGTATTTCAGAGCGTAGAACGTATCAGTTGATTTCGGGTCAGCGCCAACTGCCTGCTTTCCTAACTCCTAATCCGGGCCTGCATTCCGGACTGATGATTCCGCAATACACAGCGGCCTCCATTGTTAGCCAGAACAAACAATTGTGTACCCCTGCCTCAGTTGACAGTATTGTAAGCAGCAACGGACAAGAAGATCATGTAAGCATGGGTGCCAATGCAGCTACTAAATGTTTGCGTGTGGTGAATAACCTGCGCACCATTCTCGCCATTGAATTGCTGAATGCTACGCAGGCATTGGAATTCCGCAGACCATTGAAAACATCACCATACCTGGAAGAGTTTGTTCTGAATTACAGAAAACATGTTTCTTTTGTTGAACATGACCGAAAACTATATGAAGACATTCATGCTTCTGAAAAATTTCTTAAAATCTAAATTGAGAGTAACAGGAAATATTTTTGCTGTTTCTATTGCTTTGTTCTGTTCCTGTTCAAATATGGAACCAGTAACAGATAGAACTAAAAAAGAGAATTTAGAATTTCCACAAGCAGATACACTTGCACTTGGAAATGACTCTTTTGATTTAGCTGTAAGATATGGGAGGGCTTTACTACTTAACACTGCATTTTATATTGGCCCCCGCGGACAGAACGGGCAATACACCGGCAACAAATTAAACTGCACCAACTGCCACCAGCAAGCGGGAACAAAGCCTTACTCCTTCAATCTTATGCGTTCACATGATGTTTATCCTCAATACAGGGCTCGTGAAGGCAAAGTACTTTCGTTAGCAGACAGAGTTAACAACTGCATAATGCGCCCACATAATGGAAAACCATTACCTCACAGCAGCAAAGAAATGATTGCAATTCTGTCTTACCTGAAGTGGATTAACTCTTTTATACCCGACTCTGCAGTTGCAGGTGAAAAGAATCTGACTGTCGTTTTCCCTGAGCGAGCAGCTAATCCCCAAAAAGGGGAAATCTTGTATGCCCAACACTGCTCCTCATGCCATGGTAAAAGCGGAGAAGGAATATCAGACAGTGCAAACATTGCTTTTTTATATCCTGCATTATGGGGGCCTCAATCGTACCAATCAGGCTCAAGTATGCACCGTGTAATTAAAATGGCACAGTGGTTAAAGGCCAATATGCCATACGGTATAAGTTCAGCACAAAAACCACTATTAACTGATGAAGAATATTTTGATATTGCAGCCTTCATAAACGATGACCGTATTCATTTGCGGCCGGGTACAAAAAACTTTGACTACCCCATAGCTGTGGAAAAAGCAATTGATTATGCCATACCTCCCTTTGCCGATACATTTAGCATAGCTCAGCACAAGTTCGGGCCTTACACACCCATTCTGGAATATTGGAAGAAAAAAGGATTAAGGGCAACCTATTAATTTGAAGCTATTATACGTTGGCTCGCTCTTCCGGCTGTTTTACTTCGAACAACAATTTTCTGCTTTCTTTTTATAACCGATTTTGGTAAGCCGAAACGCGAACTGGAGCCTGCTAACAGGCTAACAGTATGTAACAACTTTTCATTCTTTTCACCTTTAAGTAAAAAGATTTCATATTCATCCGGTTCCGACCCTTCATTAGAGAGAAGCAAATGTCCACCTTCCTTCAAAGTTGCAGTAAAATAACACGGGTACAATGAGGATATATAGTGTGCACTGAAACTGCCGGCCTTACTCCATTGAGCCGAGCTATCTGCCCTACGCTCAGTAAGGCACTCCCAAACAATCTTTTTGTCTCTGTTCACCTCAAAATGTCTGTTCCACACACCTTGTGCTATAAGATAATTGCCGTTAGGTACTTCTTCCACAGAACCTGTTTTAGCACAGAAATTCTCCTCAGGCAAAGCAAAGTTGAACTTATACTCCCATAACAATTGGGGAGGGTTTACAGCTTTTGGTGATGAAAACAACTGTATCGAACTTACCGTACCTCTGCGGCTGCGATTGCCATTATTAAACAAGAGTACTTCTCCTGCTGATGTAAAAGACGCAGCATGTTGAACCTCAAAGTTAGCTTGAGGAAATGCAGGTACTGATGAACTGATATTTTTTCCGATAACGTAACGTGGTACACCGCTTTTTCTGTTTACACAAATGATTGAACTAATGTCACGACAAGAAATAAGAAAATCTTCATTCTTATTTCCGATAGCGATGGAATTTATATGAAAACTACCTGCAGAATCACAAGCGGGGTTATAGGGACGTTCGCTCCAAAAACGAACAATGTCTTTTTTGTAATCAACCTCAGCAACTATATCCTCTGAACTCATGGGATTAAGACTATCCTTTCGCGTCATTAACAATAAGTAATTGCCTCCGGATACAAACCCAACCTGGTGATGAAAGTTTCCGATGTATTGATTCTTCCATTGAATTTGTTTAGTCTTCCATAAATAATCTCCCTCCAGATTACATTCAGCAACAAAATCTGAAACAAAGGTAATTCGTCCGTTAGGGTTTACTCTGAAATGACGCACTGCATCAACTATAGACGGATGGCAAAGAACTGTTTCCCCTTTCCTGTTTATGATTATTCCATAATCAAGGCAAATAAGGCCATCTGTAGCATCAACAGAATCATAGACTGTAATCGTATTTTTTAAATTGTTAGAAGTGACCGATGCTTTTGTCGAAAAACTCCACACCGTTAATTGTGACAGATTTTTACCCGCTGCTGTTGCTTGTACACTGCATCTGTATGTTTGCCCGAAATCTAATAACTCCTTTACAAGATGAGCTACAGTAGAATCAGAAGCTACATAAATTACTTTCATATCTGACTCTCGGATAATATTAATATGATACACATCTGCCCCTTTTACTTCGGGATACTCTAACATAACTTGCCGAAATGGAATAACAGCTCCGGGCAAAGGTAATTGTGCCCGCAAAGATTGAATAAAGACTAATAATAAAAGTGCGAGTAAATATTTCATACCACAAAAGTAACTTTTATTTTACTTTGAAAATATGCTGAGTCAGGTGAATTGAACTGCACCTGACTCAGCAGAAACAACTACTTCAGCCTAACCGGAAAAGTAATATCAATATCCGACTCAGCAGAAGGACTCGCTGTTTTTGGCACACCATCGTAATGACTTAATACCACATTCAGCGTGCCCTGTACGGGTGCACCTGCTGTGGTATTTAGTTGTAACTCCAAGCCCACGGGCAAATTATTTAAATCTATGTCTGTGCGCGTTATTGCAATCCTTCCGGTGAGATTACTGCTTAGCGTATAAAAAAACTGATGCGACTCCGCCTCTTCTTTTATTTCTGTTGAAATATCATCAACGGGTGATTTGGTCTCATCCAATACTGATACAACTGCATTATATGTTTTTGACGTATCAAGCAACAACGTATCAATAACAGGAGCCAAAGCCCCGGGGCCATCTGCGTCTTTCCACTGTATAGTAAATGTATTGTTGGAATCTGATGCATCTGTTAAGGTTAACTTTACTGTGGTGATTAACTCCTGCGGATTGATGGGCGTGGGATTGGATGGGTCCTTATCCTTGTCTTTACAGGAATAGAAAAAACTGCTGATAACAATTACTGAAAAAAATATGGATGTTGTTTTTAAAATGTGATTCATGTTATTTTTTGTTTTGAGGTTGATAAATAGTAAAAGGAATTTGCACACTTAGCACAATGTTTCTACCGGGTTCATTCGTGTAATACCTGAACCGGCTTAAGTAATCCCGATAAGAAGTATTCAAAATATTGTGTGCGGCTATTTTGAAATTAATTTCCTGCTTACCGGCTAAGAATGTGGTTCGCCAGGCGAGCGAATGTAGCGCATACCCGTCAGGCGGAGTCATATAGTCTTCTCCTTTAGGTACACGATTTTGTTTGGCTACCACTACCGTTTGCCATTCCAGCTGACTTTCTTTAATTCGTTTCCATAACACCGGAAGAAGGTAACTTACCCGCACATTTCCTCTGTTAGCCGGCATCAAAATAAGCGGCTTGTTTGCACTTTCATTTTGCGCATACAGGTAAGTTATGCCGGCAGTGAGCTGCCAGTTTTTGTGCGGAGCATAAGTACCACTTAACTCTGCTCCACTTAATCGTGCGTTGGTTTGTGTATAGCGCCACGTAGGGAAACTTCCTCTGATGGTAACCGTAACCTGCGTATCGGGTTGCTGATAAATAAAGTTACCGATGTAGTTGCTATACACGCCTGCCCTCAGGTTCCATCGTTCACGGGTAAACTGAATACCTGCATCGGTGTTCCATGATTTTTCAGGTTTCAAATTCGTGTTACCTGTTTCATAGGTTGCTGTGCCGCCATGCAATCCGTTACTGTATAATTCATTCACTGCCGGTGGACGCCAGGCCGAGGCTATATTCATATCGGCTTTCACATATTCTGAAATATGGTACTCGCCACCCAACACTACCGTAAGGTTTTGCCAGGTATGGGGTGTTTGTGTTATCACCTTATTGATGTTTTGATACACCTCCATCCAACGCCAGTCGTATCGTAAACCACCCTCCACTTGCCAGCGTGATTTACTCCACTTCTCTACGACATAAACCCCTGCAGTTCGGGCAATAAAATTCGGAATGAGAAAACGTTCACCTGAAGCATAGTTGCCTTGATTCATGTAACTGAAACCTGTTTTGCCTGTAAAATTGCGTAGGCGTTTATGCTCCAACTTTAACTCTGCTGTTTGTGTGGTTAGTGTTAACTCATAACCCGGGCGTTGCAATGCACGTAAGGAATCGCTGTATATATAATGTGCATCGTATTCTTTGCGGTCGTTTACCTGTTGAGCCAGTTGTAAGGATACGCGCCCTATTTTTTTCAGGTTATGCATCAGCTTAATGCTGCCTATTTCATGCAGCACTTCCTGCTTTGGATTACCAATGTGAAAGGTGAAAGGTTTAGTGTAAAATGGTTCTTCAGCAGTAATCGCCCGCAGCAAATCTTCTTTGTTGCCTATGTGTGAACCACGCAAAATGCCCAACTTAGTAGCAAAGCGACTGTAATATACCTGCACACTACTATTGGTATTTCGCCATTCTGCTGAAGCAGCGCCATCGTATTCCCTGAAACCTGTATTCGACATCACGTACTCCGGAGTTCTTGAATCTCCTGCTTTACGTAAGCTGCCCTGCACCCACCAACTTACATGTTGCATGCCTTTATGGTGGTGCCCGTCCAATACCAATGAGCCGGCACTTTGTTTATTGTTGGAAAAATAATTTCCCATCAACTCACCTCCTATTCCTTCTGCTGAACGAAACTCACGTGGTTCAATTCGCACCACACCTCCTATAGCTTCAGGGCCATATTCAACTGAACTTGCTCCTTTAATTACCTGCACTTTGCCGGGCATAAAAGGATCAATCTCCGGCCCGTGTTCGCCACCCCACTGTTGCCCTTCCTGACGCACCCCACTATTTACCGTTAAAATACGCTGACTGTGTAAACCGCGAATAACGGGCTTGCTGATGGAAGGCCCGGTTGAAAATGTGGTGACCCCCGGCAACAATTTTAACTGGTCGCTCAGGGTTTGTCCGCGCAAGGCATCCAGTTCTTTTTTGTTAAGCTCTTCTATACGCTGTCCGGTAACCGATGATTTCTCCTCGGCTCTTCGCTCCGTGATTTCTACCTCATGCAGGTGAAACTCCTCTGCACATAAATCAATGCGCAACTCCCGGTTTTGTTTCACATCCACCTTACGCTCGTAAACATGGTAACCGATGTAAGACACCTGCACTGTATAATAACCGGCTTCCACAGAATCAAAGGCCACCTTACCCAGTGCATCTGTTAATGCACTGCGATTTTTTTCTTTGAGCACTACTGTTGCTGCCTCTAAAGGTTGCCTCGAGGTGCTGTCAACCACCACTACCGAAATCTTAAAACGGGATTTGGTACGTTGTGCTGTGACTACCAACGCAGACAATAGAAACAACAGTAGCAAAACTGCTGAGCGATAAAAAAATGTGTACAATAGAAAATTAATTAAGCCACCAACTGGCGGCAATTGAACATACGGTTAAACTGAAGTAGCAACCCAAACAACGGGCGGGCCTCGACTGCGGCTATCTGCAATAAACGTATGTGCATACGATGGTTCATAAACAGTGTATGCTTCATGAACCGATGCTGTTACTCCCGACCAAAGCCAGGCAGTAAGTGTAAAAAAATCTGTAAAGTGAAAGGTGCAGGAGAAACAACCTGCATGAGTTTGCTCCAGGTGAGCAGTATGCCCGCAATCACCTGCATCATGGTGTTCACAAAAGTGGATATCAAATGTACAACTGTGTTCTTCATCATGCGCCAACAAAGCGTGTTCATGTACCTCGGCTTCGTGCTCATGCCATACGTGCAGCGGCAACCAGGTAATGGTAAACAGTACCAGTAATACTCGGGCAATATGTGCGCTGAAGTGTTGGATATGCGTGATTTAGAATGGCAAAGATAAGAAAAGGTTCAATAAGGGAATGGGGAATTGTTATTGAAAGACCTTGGCACTAAATAAAAAAGCGAGCTAATGCTCGCTTAAATTGTTGTGACCCCGACAGGATTCGAACCTGTGACCTACTACTTAGAAGGCAGTTGCTCTATCCAGCTGAGCTACGGGGTCAAAAATGGAACCGTCTTTAAATTTTAAAAGTTCAAAGCCTAAAGGTGGGAAGAACCCATTTTCTCTAAACTTTGAACTTTTTCCCTTTTTGTCGGGGTGGCAGGATTCGAACCTACGACCTCCACATCCCAAATGTGGCGCGATACCGGGCTACGCTACACCCCGAAAACCCTTCAAATTCTTTGCAGTTTGCTAGTCTGTCAAGTTGCGCACCCGAAGTAAAATGCACATTCCCAATAATATAAACACTGGTGTTTATCGCGGAAAGGGAGGGATTCGAACCCTCGATACGACTAAACATCGTATGTCGGTTTAGCAAACCGGTGGTTTCAGCCACTCACCCACCTTTCCTGATTGGGGATGCGAAGATAGAAATTTCAATCAAAAGAACAAAAAAAGGAACACGAATTCCTGATGTTTATTAATTTTTTTCACAAAAAACTGAAAACCCGATAATTTTTCTAAAATTGCCCTGTTACTTTTTGAACACTTATCCTGTCTATCACTAAAAAATTACACTATGGCTGATAAAGAAAACCTCTTCTATAAATTCAAGGACCTCAAAGTGTTCGGTTCAACAGAATGGTTGGCCAACAACGAAAAGAAATACCGCACGGTTTACGATGAAGCCGAATGTACCTTTATATATTGTGAGCTTTCCTTCTTCAATAAAAAATTTGATGAGGGGGAATGGGAAGTAAAAGTTCAGATAAAATGCTTCAGAGACGATAATACATTGATATGCGACCTGCGTGCCGACCGCAAAATATCCAAAGAAGAGAACATTGTTTACATACGCGAAGGTTGGGGAGTTAAAACACCCGGCTCGTATTGGAAACGCGGCACCTACCGCTGGGAGGCCTATATTGATGGTGAACCTGTAGGCGGAAAAGAGTTTTATGTAGAAAAAGAAGGTATTGTAACTGATTTATCCAACAACTACTTTACACTGAAAGGCGTAAAACTGTATGAAGGCCCTGATGCAAATGTGCCTCACCACCAACGCAAATACCTCAAAACGTTTGACGCCAAAGACACGCGTTACGTATGGGTGGAAGTAACCTGTGAGAATCTGGTTAAAAAACACGAGCACTGGTTGTGTGAATTTTTCTTCAATTTCAGAACCCACAGCGGACAGCTAAAAGGCAGCATTGATAAAATGCAGAAAGTGTTGCAAACTGAAGATGAGTTTCTGTTTACCATTGGCTGGGGCAGCGACCATAAAGGCACCTGGGGCAACGACCTGTACTCGGTTGACATTGTTTTTATGGATCACATTATTGCCACCGTTCCCTTTGAAGTGGGTGATTTAACTACCGATGCCGGAGATGAGGATTTGCCTATTGTAACTACCACCAAAGCTAAGCCGGCCACAACTGAGCGTTTTAAAAACGAGCCCGAAAGTGTGGAAGATGTGATGAAGGAACTGGAAGAACTCATCGGGTTGGAAAGCATCAAGACCAAAATAAAAGAGTACACCAATTACCTCAACTTCATCCGCCTTAGAAAAGATAAAGGCTTTGAAGACGAAGATAAACTCAACCTGCACGCTGTATTTACCGGCAACCCAGGCACTGGGAAAACTACTGTGGCCAAAATGCTGGGTAAAATTTACAAGAAGTTGGGCATGCTGAGCAAAGGCCACGTGCATGAAGTTGACCGAAGTGATTTGGTGGCTGAATTCATCGGGCAAACCGCACCTAAAACCAAAGAGGCCATTAAAAAGGCAAAGGGCGGCATACTCTTTATTGATGAAGCCTATGCTTTAGCCCGCAAAAATGACGACTCGAAAGATTTCGGTAAAGAGGTAATTGAAATTCTGCTTAAGGAAATGAGTGACGGAGACGGTGATATTGCTGTAATAGTTGCCGGATATCCCGAAGAGATGGACACTTTTCTCACCTCTAACCCGGGTATGAAATCACGCTTTAATATGTACTATGAATTTCCTGATTACACCCCGCAGGAATTAATGCTCATTGCTGAATTCAGTTGCAAAAAACGTGGTGTAAATTTTAATGAGGAATCTAAAACCGCTTTGTACAAAAGGTTGGTAGAAGCCTACCGCGAACGCGACAACTCTTTCGGCAACGCGCGTTACGTGAACTCGCTTATTGATGAAGCAAAGATGAACATGGGCTTGCGTGTAATGCAAAGTGTTGACCCCACGCAGTTGAGTAAAGAAGAACTCTCCACCCTTACTGATGCGGATATTGAAAAAATATTCGGAGCCAAACGCAAAATGGCTGCAGATATACCGGTGGATGAAGAGTTACTGAAGGCTGCGCTCAACTCACTGCACAGCATGATAGGCCTGGAAAGTGTAAAAAATGAAATAGATGAACTGGTAAAACTTGTTCGCTTTTACCGCGAAATAGGCAAAGATGTTCGTCAGACTTTTTCGTTACACACTGTATTTACCGGCAACCCTGGCACAGGTAAAACTACTGTGGCCCGTGTTTTGGCTCAAATCTATAAAGCTCTGGGCATTTTGGAGCGTGGTAATTTGGTGGAGTGCGATCGCCAAGCTCTGGTTGGCGGTTTTATTGGTCAAACGGCCATTAAAACCAACGAAGTATTGGAACGCGCTATGGGTGGTGTGTTGTTTATTGACGAGGCTTACTCTTTAACGGAGGGTGGAGAAAATGACTATGGAAGAGAGGCCATCGAAACCATCCTGAAAAGGATGGAAGACCGCAGAGGAGAGTTTGTAGTAATTGCGGCCGGCTACACCGATAACATGAAACGTTTTCTTGAATCGAACCCCGGCTTAAAATCACGTTTTGATAAGGAACTGCATTTTGATGATTACAATGCAACTCAGTTGTATGATATAGCGGTGAAAATGATGGCTGATAACAACATCAAACCCGATAAAGAAGCAGCCAAATTCCTGAAAGCATTTTTGATTGAATTGCATGCCAATAAAGACAAGTTTTTTGGCAATGCACGCTCTGTTCGCAAAGTGGTAGAAGAAGCCATTAAAAACCAGCACTTGCGATTAGCCAAACTGGATCCGGGAAAACGTGCTTCTGAAATGATTAAGTCACTAACCCTTGCTGATGTGAATGAATTTAAGGTAGACAAATCAAAAGGCAACCAGAAACCGGGCATTGGTTTTACTGTGCATTCATAGTATATCATCATCGTGAAAGGGAAAGGGCTCATCAGTGTACTGGTGTTTATTATCAGCATACTCTTGTTTGAACTATTGAGCAACAGAATTTCAGCTTACATCCTGCACCTTAAAGAAGGTATGAGTCCTTACCGTGCAACACTTATAGGCATGGCGGTAATTGTTTTTGTTTTATTCCCTGCTTACAAATGGTTAGACGGAATTGTAAAACGTATTGCTCAAAAACTACTGAGCGCAGGTAAAAATATAGGCGGCAGAATTACCGGAATAAGTCTGATATTTTTCACCTCGCTTTTTGCTCTTTACCTGATTTACCTCAACGTATGGTACAACATTGCTTTCAGCGATGCTATTAAACACATTACTGTTTTCGTGCTGAATCTGGTAAGCTGAATTTACCTTCTGCTATAAGCAACCTGAGTTTTAATACAGCTGCAACAGTAAGGCTATCGAGTACCTCGCCTTTCTCCACCAATTCATACAACTCGTTAAAGTGTAGTTTACGAATCTGCAGTTGTTCGGTTTCTTCAGGTTCAGGTTTTTCTTGCGTAAGTTGAGTAGCGAGAAAAATGTACGCCAACTCATCTGTGGCTGAATTGCTGAGGTACATTTGCTGAATAAGTTCCCATTTGTCTGCTACCAATCCGGCTTCTTCCAAAAGTTCACGTTGTGCCGATACAACCGGTTCAACATCTATATCACCCCCGCCTTCAGGAATCTCCCAGCTGTACTGCGCTATCGGATAACGGTATTGTCCCACTATCCAGGTGTAACCTTCTTCATCAATGGGTAAAATACCAATGGCCAGTTTTTGAAAATGTACCACAGAGTAAGTACCGGGATTTCCCACCGGATTTAAAACCTCATGGTGATTTACCTGTATCCAAGGTGACTCATACGCCACACGTTCACTCAACAATGTCCAGGGGTTATCGGTTGGGTTTTTCATTATTTGTTTTGTTCGCGAATACCAAATTTACTGAACAGGTAACGTTCGTATGCTTTTCGGATAGCAAAATAAAAATCATAATCACTGCTGCCTAACACAAAGTCATTACTGAATCCGCAGAATCTTTTAAAATCCGGAATATCGGCATAGTCCATACCCGTTAAATCGTGTACCAAATCATCATTAAAACGTTTTCTTACCACGCGCTCTGTTTCCATGCGCAGGTACATTTCTTCAAACTTAATCATCTCCTTACCTTTGCGCGTAAACGGCATCAATAAAGCCGAGAGGCCACCCACCAGCGCCAACCCACCTGTTGTGCTTAATGTGGGTTTTACAGTGTAGCTTTTAATTTGTCCCTCAAAAAAATTCTTATCCGTTTTACCTGCGTCCACAGGCCGAACAGCCATTACCACAGCCGATCGAAGTTTAACCACCAGAGGTTTTAAGTAGATGCGTAAAAAAAGTTCACTCCCTTTTTTGTTATGAAGGAGATTACTAATCGGGATGATTTGCGTTTCAAAACCGGTGTAAGTAACCAATATGGTGTCGCTGGGTTTTACATACAAAACAAAACGACCATACGCATCGGTTATAGTACCGCCCTCCGACTTTTTAATAATAACGTAGGCCGATGCAAGCGGTTGAAGACTATCCTGTTGATATACCTTTCCGCTAAACTGCAAACGCTCTTCCTCGTCTTGTGCCAAAGCCACCAACGTAAGAAGAAAGCAACAGAAAAATAAAAAAATGCGCGGCATATTCAAGGACAAAAATACGATTTTCAACTCAGCAAAAACCGGAAAGATTTAAAACGCAAAGCCCACATGTATATTGCCCCAACGGTGATCAGTGCCTCCTTTAAACTGATGCGTTACATAATCTCCCCGAACTTCCACAAAAAGATTGCGCAAGGAAAAACCAAGCGCGGCATGGGTGTTCCAGAGCTGACGTGTAACATCCTGACTGGCCAGTGTGTACTGGTTTTGCTTCTGTTTAATCAATCCTCCTTCCATAGTACCGTCAAACCCTACTAACTTTAACTCCTGCCCCACCCTTATATAGATTTGATATCCTGTTATGCGTTTGTAGTTCACATTGCGTCTAGTAGTAGGGCCTATACTGCGCAGGTAAGGGTCAAACAAACCCAATCGCACAAAACCTCCCACTGAACCATTAATCTGCAAAGTGCCTATATTGCCCTCTGCTGAGACAAATCCTTCAAATCTGCGCGGCACTTCTGCCAACAAATAATCAATGCGTGTAAAGTAATTCGCCACAAAAGAATTGCTCAACTGTTTGTCCCATCCCTTTGGCGGATTATTGGGCGGAATTAAATGCCCCAGCGATTGAATTTGTTTCCCCAAAGCCGTATTGCCCATCACCCCACCGGCAACTTCGCTGGTTAACCGGTATTTATCACTCGGGTTGTTGCTTATGCCTGAAAGACCAATAAGCATATACGAAGCATAGGGCCTGTCGTTGATAATGATACCCGTATCCTCCAGATCGCGCGGGGTGTAAAGGTTGGACAACAAATATATTCCTTGATAATAATCCGTTTTGGGGCCTGAGGTTTTAAGGTTAAGCCAACGCAAAGGCGTACTTTTCAGAAAATCATTGTACGTAAAAATACGCGTGCCGTGGGTAAAGTATTTGTCTGTTTTAAAGAAGACATCGTTAGCAAAATCAAATCCCGCTACGGTTTCATCGGCTCTGTTCATGAATACCGCACGCTGAGCCTCGCAATGGCTCACCAATTGAAAGATAAAAACCAATAAGCAGAACTTTCTCACCTGTCGTGCAATATATAACAGCCGTAGCAAAAATGCATCTCTTCATCGGTTATGCTGTGATAAATGAAATCTGCATCCTATTTTGCAATCCGTTAAAATTAATTGCCTTTAATATGAAAATGAAACAAATTCTTCTTTTGCTGCTTATGGCTGTATCTACAGCCTCCTTTGCACAAAAGAAACAAAAAGCTGCTCCGGCCAACTGGTTTAACCTAGACCCTAAAAAAAACAAGGTGATGGGTGTAAGTACAGAACGGGCTTACGAAGAGCTACTCAAAAACAAAAAATCAACTACCGTTATTGTAGCGGTTATTGATGGCGGTACGGATATTTACCACGAAGACTTAAAAGAAGTACTTTGGGTAAACACAAAAGAAGTAGCCGGCAACGGAGTGGATGATGATAAAAACGGTTATGTAGATGACATATACGGATGGAATTACATTGGTGGCAGCGACCCCATGAACAACGTAAATGAAGACACCTACGAACTCACCCGTTTGTATGCCAAATACTACAACAAATATGGCAGTGTAAATGAAGAAGAGCTTGCCCCTCAACGCAAAGCAGAGTATACTGAGTACAAACGTTTCAAAGCCCTGTACGAAAAAGAACTATCGAAATACCAAAGCCCTTACATGAGTTACAGCTTTGTATACAAAGGCATTGTTACGCTTACCGAAAGCATGGGCAAAAGCAATCCTACCAAAGCGGAAGTGGAAGCTTTTCAACCGCAAAGCGACATGGAAAAAGCGATGAAAGAACAGGTGCTCAAAATTATCAGCAAAGGGCTAACTGTAGGTCAGGCCAAAGACGAGTTGAAAGGTGCACTGGACTATTTCAGCAAGATGATTAAGTTTCACCTGAATACTGATTTCGACCCGCGCAGAGAGATTGTACAAGATGATTACCTGAACACATCAGATATTAAATACGGCAACAATAACGTAAAAGGCCCCAGTGCCGGACACGGTACACACGTAGCCGGAATTATTGCGGCATCAAGAAACAACAATATAGGAATGAAGGGTGTGGCCGATAATGTACGCATCATGACTTTGCGTGTGGTACCTGACGGTGATGAGCGCGACAAAGACGTTGCCAATGCCATTCGTTATGCTGCCGACAACGGAGCCAAAGTGATTAACATGAGTTTTGGTAAAGCCTATTCATGGAACAAAAAAGTGGTTGACGATGCAGTGAAATATGCTTTGTCAAAAGATGTGTTGCTGGTACATGCCGCAGGTAACGATGCCAAAAACCTGGAAACTTCCAGCAACTTCCCTAACGATTTTTTTGAAGACAGTACCGGCTTTGCTGCCAACTGGATTGAAGTAGGTGCCTCATCGTGGATGAAAAAGAAAAAATTAACCGCCAATTTTTCTAACTACGGTCAAACCCGTGTAGATGTATTTGCTCCCGGAGTTGATATTTATTCTACTGTACCTGACACCAATGCTTATGATGCTTATGACGGTACCAGCATGGCTTCTCCGGTTACTGCGGGTGTGGCTTCCTTACTGCGTTCTTACTATCCCCACTTAACCGCTGTACAGATTAAAGCTATTTTGCTGCAAAGTGTAACTCCAGTAAAACACAAAGTGTATATCCCGGGTTCGAAAAAGAAAATTAAGATGAGTAAACTGTGTGTGAGTGGTGGCGTGGTAAATGCTTACAAAGCCATTCAACTGGCTGAGACATACAAGTAGCCCAAGATAGCCGGGAACAAGAATTTCAGCGCTATTTTAAGCATAAAAAAAGCAGACCAAATAGTCTGCTTTTTTTATGCGCTAATTATCTGAATTAACTCGCTTAAACAGGTAGCCGGTAAACATAATAAGTACCGCACCTCCAAAAGCCAATCCCATATCTTTTTGTGCATCCCAGATATCGCCTTGTGTGCCTAAGTAAGCCACTCCCTGTGCGGGGAAAAATAAATCGGCAACGGCCCATTCTATTAACTCATACATGCCGCTGAACGAAAGTGTAATCTCACAAGGCAGTACCCAGCACACCCACACCGGCCATTGAAAATGATTCATAAAATAATCGCGCATGGGGTAAGCCAGTAAAAACCCGAAACTGAAATGAACAATACGATCGTAGTGATTGCGTTCCCAGTGCAAAGCGTCTTTAAGCCAATAACCAAGCGGGTTCTCTGCATAGGTATACTCTGCACCATAAATATGCAAGAGACCGTAAATAAAGAGTAAGGTATAACTCAAATCACTGAATTTGAATTTGCGGTAACCTAAGCCCAATACCAGCAGTATCAAAACGGTCATGGCATTTTCGGTGTACCAATTAGCTCGGTCTGGAGTTCTGATAAAAGTGATTATCCAGCAAACTGTAAATACAGCCATGAATATTTTGAGCAATACATTATCAGCAAATTGTTTTCGCGTTGGAGACGAGGCAGTAGTTAGCAGCATATTATTTCAGTATTAGAATCCATTCAAAATTTCCGTTCATTACCACCTTTTCCTCATCATTGATTACCTGCACTGCAATGGAGCACAAGGCCCTCTTTTTCACCTGCAGGTCATTTCTCACTGCCGCAACACTCTCCTGCGGAACAATAACTTTTGCTCTTACCCGTCCTTTGGCCGGCAGTTTAAATTTCACCTCCGATGTGCGCAACATGGGAATTACGTGTTCTGCTAAATCAGGAAAAGTATCAAGCAACCATTGGCCGGTGGCAAATTCAGCCAGAGAAAATTGTGCGGCTGCGGCAACTGTTCCCAAATGATTGGTATAATCTGCATGTGCAGGTAAACAAAAGGTGTAGTCTCCTTCGGCTTCCTGCAAACGTATCATTTGCGCAAACGGAATCTGGGTAAGGTTCATGTACAAACTTAAGAAATTTAGTGAGTTTACAATAGGCTACTTTGGATATAGCTGAATGTTCGTTTTGTGATGACACGAACCGAGGCGAAGCATGCAACAGGAGAAGTAAACCTTACTTCTTTTGAATCTGGTCACTCACGTGCCTGATGTAGGCTACTTTATTGTGCGGTAACACATACCCATATCCACGCAGACAGATTTTTTCTTTTTGCTCCGGTAAAGGTTCATGCACGGATTTGCCCGTAACGGCTACCTGCTTATTCACTTCTTCCAACTCCACTCCATCAACCCACATCTTGCCTTTTCCGGTTAAATAAATTCCACACACAATGGTGGTGGCCTCTTCAGGAACATCCAGTACTATTACTCTCTCCTGCCAATCAGCAGTGCCTTTCACCATACGATTATCTGTATTATCAAATGCCAGCAGGTACTGCTCATTCTCCACCCTTACCCACAAACCCGCACCTTCATTTGCTTCGCTGGTTTTTATATAGGCTTTACATCTGATGCGTTTACCTCTGTATTGATCTGCCCGGGTATTTTTCATTATGGTACCAAAATCTGTTGCATCAATATCAGCATCAGACCTACCACGAATGCACAGCACATCATTCCCCTGTTTACCTTCCGCCTTAGCTATGCCTTTTTCATAATAGGATGGCGCATTGCCATCTTCCCAGCCGGAAGCATCGTCAAGTGGCGACAAACTGTGCTCGCAAGAAGTCAACAAGAAAATACCTGCGGCAAAAAATGCAATAAGTTTATTTGTTTTCATACTTGTACTATTAACCTGTGTAAAACGTAAACGTTCTCATGAAAGTACTTGCAAATTAGTAAATATTCTGAATATCAAGGAATAAATCTATTGATTACTGTGCTATCTTAGTGGCACAGTTATTCGGTTGGTGGGTGACACGAACCGAGGCGGAGTGGTTGAAGTTCCTATTTCAGCCTACAAAAACTAAAATGTAGTCGCCCTGATTGTGAGCTTGACTAACGATTGCTTTTAATTCTTTTAAATCGTCTAAAATTTGTCGCCTATTATATGCTTGATCAAGCGAATTGTCATTATGCCAAACTTCTGGATAAATTCCGTTGTCATTTAATTCTGTCGCGTTATACTTTGAATAAATGTCAATCTCTAGAACGGTGTTAAGAAAGTCGTTAAGTTTAGAAATTGTTGTGGTGTCTAAGTATTGAATAAAACGCCCACGTTCATAAAATGCTAATTGCTCCTCAGGTATTAAGCGGTTAAACTCTTGCCCACCCAACAATTGTTTGGGGTTAAATATTTCTCCTATAAGTTCAACTGTTAATGCGTCTTGTCCTTTTGACAAAACATACTCAAGCCCCATAAACGAACCTTGAAATGTTGCATGGCTTTTTGCAGATGTAATGTCAAATTGTTGTTTACTGTCCAGCTTAACTAAGTGTCCAAAAGTGTCTTGTGATATTCTATATAATGTCGCGGATTGGCTCATGGTGTTGGTCGTTCTAAACTGGCTTATACTATTAATTTGTGTAAACGTAAACGTTCTCATGAAAGCACTTGCAAATTAGCAAATATTCTGAACACCAAGGGATAAAACTTTTGATTCCGGTGCTATCTTAGTGGCATAGTTATTCGGTTTGTGATGACACGAACCGAGGCGGAGTCTGGTGTTTGAGAGCCAAATTATTTGTCCACTTGCTTAAAAACATAAATAGTCCAGCCAGAGTTAAGATTGTCCCGTTTGTAATGAATTTGTATTGAAGTCCGAAATGAGAAGTCAAGTCGCCCAGCGAAAAAAATATTGTTCCAATAATTTTATTCTCGTATAGTCCAAGTCGGTTAAGCAATATTGCCATAATAAAAACAATAAGTGCATTTAGCCAAAACATCTTCTTTTTTATTGTCAAGATTAATGAAGCTATAAATGCAAGCAACAATCCAATTAATGAAGATAAATTTATCCAAAGTGAAAAATACGCAAGTCGAGTTGAAAAATTATCCTCTTTGACTAAGTGTTTAAGTCCTTCGTCAAGCCCATATTTATCAACCGATTCAACAATACCTGTGTCGTTGAGCATTGCAAATTGTCTTGCTGCGAGAATTATAAAGAATGTCGCAATAAGATGAACTGTTATTAGTCTCAAATTAATTTTATGCATGAAGTCGTAAAATGCCATTTGTCGTTGTAGTCTGTCTATTGCCGCTAATACGCAAATTAGCGAAAATCCCAACCTATTCCACAAACAAAAAAAGCGACCCTTTTGGGGTCGCTTTCCTATATAAAAAGTAGAAAAATTTACTTCGCTACACTTGCACGAATAATGTTCAATGCGCCACCGGCTTTGAACCACTCGATTTGTTGTTCGTTGTACGTGTGATTTACCTGAATGGTTTCGCTTGAACCATCCTGATGGTTTAACACCAGCTCCAGTTGTTTACCGGGTGCAAAGGTGTTTAATCCGATGATGTCAATCGAATCGTCTTCCAGTATTTTGTTGTAGTCTTCTTTGTTGGCAAAAGTTAAAGCCAGCATACCTTGTTTCTTCAGGTTGGTTTCGTGAATACGGGCAAATGATTTTACCAGTACCGCACGAACACCCAAGTGACGAGGCTCCATAGCAGCGTGCTCACGTGATGAACCTTCACCGTAGTTCTCATCTCCTACCACCAATGAACCTATACCTTGCGCTTTGTACTGACGCTGTACCACCGGTACACCTTCGTATGCTCCGGTCAATTGGTTCTTTACACTATCAGTTTTTTCATTGAAGGCGTTTACTGCACCTATCAATAAGTTGTTGGAAATATTATCTAAGTGACCGCGGTACTTGAGCCATTTACCTGCCATCGAAATATGGTCGGTAGTACATTTTCCTTTGGCTTTAATGAGCAGTTTCAATCCTTTAAGGTCAGTACCTTCCCAGGCTGCAAAAGGATCTAACAATTGCAAACGATCTGAGGTAGGTGAAACAGCTACCTGCACCTGACTTCCGTCAGCAGCGGGAGCTACGAAACCTGCATCTTCCACGGCAAAACCTTGGGTGGGTAATTCGTCACCGTGCGGACCGTCTAATTTTACCTGCTCCCCTTTATCGTTAGTTAAAGTATCGGTTAACGGGTTAAACGTTAAATCTCCGGCAATGGCCATAGCGGTTACCAGTTCAGGTGAGGCTACAAAGGCAAAGGTGTTGGGGTTACCATCGGCACGTTTGGCAAAGTTGCGGTTAAACGAGTGGATGATGGTATTTTTTTCCTGCTTTTCGGCACCCATTCTGTCCCACATTCCAATACATGGTCCGCAGGCATTGGTAAATACTTTTGCGCCAATGGAGTTAAACACGTCTAGGAAACCATCGCGTTTAATGGTGTAACGTATTTGCTCAGAACCCGGGTTAATGCAATATTCCGCTTTAGCGGTTAAGCCTTTTGCAGCTACCTGCTTAGCCAAACTTACGGCACGTGAAATATCCTCGTAGCTGGAGTTGGTACATGAACCGATAAGACCTACTGAAATTTTAGTGGGCCATCCGTTAGCCAAAGCAGCTTCTTTTAATTTAGAAATAGGCGTAGCCAAATCAGGAGTGAACGGACCGTTTACATGCGGCTCCAGTTCTGATAAATTAATTTCAATTACCTGATCGAAATATTGCTCAGGGTTGGCATAACACTCAGGGTCGGCTGTTAAGTGATGTCTGATACCGTCAGCCAGTTCAGCTACATCAGCTCTGCCGGTTGCTTTTAAATAGCGGGCCATGGAATCATCGTAACCAAAGGTGGAGGTAGTGGCACCTATTTCAGCACCCATGTTGCAAATGGTTCCTTTACCTGTGCAGCTCATGCTGGTAGCGCCTTCGCCAAAATATTCCACTACGGCATCGGTACCACCTTTTACAGTAAGTATACCGGCCACTTTTAAGATAACATCTTTAGGAGCGGTCCATCCGTTTAATTTACCGGTTAATTTAATCCCTATTAGTTTAGGCATCTTCAGTTCCCAAGGCAAGCCGGCCATTACATCACAGGCATCAGCTCCACCCACTCCAATGGCAATCATACCCAAACCACCCGCGTTAACGGTGTGCGAATCGGTACCAATCATCATTCCACCGGGGAAGGCGTAATTTTCCAATACCACCTGGTGAATAATACCTGCACCGGGTTTCCAGAAACCTATACCGTATTTGTTCGATACTGAACCTAAGAAATCGAACACTTCTTTACTTTCTTTAGTGGCAAATTCCAAATCCTGCTCGGCACCGTTCTTAGCGGTAATCAGGTGATCACAATGCACGGTAGAAGGAACGGCTACTTTGGGACGACCCGACTGCATAAACTGCAACAACGCCATTTGTGCCGTAGCATCCTGCATCGCTACTCTATCCGGACCAAAGTCCACGTAACTCTTACCTCTTTCGAAACTTTTGGTTGCGTTGCCCTCTGTTAAGTGGCTGTACAAAATTTTCTCGGTTAGGGTCAGGGGTCTGCCTACTGCCTTGCGGGCTGCTGCTATACGTTCATCCATTCGGGCGTAAACAGCCTTAATCATTTCAATATCAAATGCCATAATTAAAAGAATTTTCGGGTGCAAAGGTAGATAAAATACAGGCCAAAAACACCGAATTTTTCAAAGATTTCCAGCACACGAAAACCTGCTTCGGGCGCTGAATTGCAGCAGATTCACTTATTTTTGCAGCGGATTTTTTATGATGAATTACTCGGCCACCTATTCCAACGGACAAGATGCGGGACGATTCCCCTGCAAGGTGCAGTTCCTTCGTTCAGGCATCAGTATCAGCTACACTTCGGCTGAAGGAGAACTGAAAAATGCACTGTGGGAACCGCAGTTGTTGCACCCCAACCTGAACTCAGAAGGTACAAAACACCAACTCACATACGGCAACTTCCCTTACCAAACTCTTCAGGTAACGGACGAAGGATTTCCCGCAGCCTTGCAACAGTTGTACCCTGAACTGCAACTGAAGCCCAACCGGCAGTTTGCGATTATGGCGGTTAACTATCCGCTTTTGCTGGTCGCACTTGCGTTACTTGTGGGTCTGGTGGCTTTGGTGTGGTGGATACTGTTGCCTTATGCCGGCAAAAAAGTAGTGGAGGCCATTCCGGTGGAGTATGAAATTGAATTGGGAGAAACCATGTATGTCTCCGCCATTAAGGAATATGAAGTGAATGTGGAAGCCGGAAAAGCCCTTACCACCTTTATTCACCATTTTGTTGATACCTCTGTTTATCCTGTTAAAGTTGATGTAGTAAAACAAAACGAACTCAATGCTTTTGCTATGCCGGGCGGACACATCATTGTGTACGATTCCATCTTGCGCAGTATGGAAAGTTATGAAGAGTTGGCGGGTTTACTGGCACATGAATACTCGCACGTAGCCTTGCGACATAGCACACGAAACATCGTGAGCCAACTGTCTGTCACGGTTTTGCTCTCGGTAATTTTTGGCGGAAACGATGCGTTGGGTGATTTTGTGTTACACAATGCGGCTCAGTTAAAACAACTGCACTATAGCAGAACACTGGAAGAAGAGGCCGATACACACGGTTTTGCTTTGCTGCGGGAAAAGCACATTTCGCCTGAAGGTATGATTACCTTGTTTGAAAAATTTAAGAAAATTGAACATCAGGCCCCTGAATTTTTCAGCACACACCCGTTGCCCGATACACGCATTACGCACATGAAAGAACAATTGCAAAAAAACAAAACTACCTATAAACAACAGCCCCACTTACAGGAACTGTTTATGCAAATTAAAAAGAGCTTATGAACGAAGAACTGGAAGAGTCGCTAAAATTGCTGCAAACTGAATTGCAGAAAGAAAATATCTCTACCGATATTGAACTCAAAGAACACATTACACACGAGCAATTGCGCGACTGGCTCTCAGCAAAAATAGCCGACTTAATGCAGCATGATTTTCACCGTCTGCTGGCCATATTGTACCGCATTGATGTGCACGAGAATAATGTTAAACGAGTGTTTGATGAATATACCCCACACGAAATTCCTAGTATGATTGCCGAGTTAATGATACAACGCCAACTGCAAAAAGCACGTACCCGCATTGCCTACCGCAAAAAACATGGCGGGGAATGGAAAGCGGAATGAGAGAGGGGAATGGCGTTACAGGAAGTTGATTGCTCTGGCGGGTGTAGCATCCGACAGAACGAAAGTCATCAAATACTTTATTTTATGTAACATATTTTATACATTCGTATTGCAAACTCAAATAAACAGCTTTGTAAAGCGTTAGTTTCTGTGTATAAGAAATGACCTATCATTTGAGTATAGAAAACTAAAAATATTGACGCAAAATAAAGACACTGCGCATACATTTAGTATCTATGCTTGGGTATAGCCTTACCATTACTCGCACTACTATACCACGCTTTTTAAAATAACTATAAGGTCAGGCTTGGTATAGAGTCGGTGAAATATTTATGAAAAAGCTACTTTTATATGTTGGTCTTCTCGCAATGTCTACTATTTCCTCATTTGCTCAAATTGGTTGGACACCTCAAGAAATCACAAGACATTATAGAAACTCTAAGTTCAACAAGTATATGGAACATGGGGGTGGATTTAAGGGATACTGGACAATCGAGCACCAGAAGGGTGACTACTTAATACGTTATCGATTCAATAAAGACGGGATATGCGAAGTTGTTGAAATACACTGCCTAAGCCAAACTTCAGCTAATGAGATATTTAAACTACTAGATAAAGATTATTATTGTGTATTTGAAAGCGATAAAACAATTGAACAAAAAGCATCTGAATGGCAAAAAAACACTACACATGGTGCTAAGATTGCATTTTTATGTTTACCTGATTCTTTCACCTTTTTGCATTGGGTAAGAAATGAAGATGAAACATTTAGATACAATAAGTATGAGATTCCTGATGTTTTCGAAGAGTGGTTAGATGATAGCATAACAGATCCTCGAGAATCTGGACTGTCGGTACCTTTTTACGAACCATCCCACAAGCCAATCGAAATACCGATAGAGGGTCTCCCAGCTCAAAAGAGCGAAACCAAGCAAGAAAAATCTATCAACTATATACAACCTGAGAATGTAATACTAGAGGATTCAAATTCCATTGAATTCAATAATACAGAGATACTAATAATTTCTATAGTATTACTTGCGACTGTTGGCCTAATATTGACATTTAAAAAGCAGCCGTAAATACACTTCTGCATTGTTTTGATGTCCAACAAAACATATAGCTTTATAAACACCTCTAGTACGAATAGCAGATACACTTTTAAGGTTGGCAAGGATACCAACCTTGACTAAATTGTCAGAACCGCAGATGTGCGGGATTAAATGATATTTATGATTTAATCCCTTGTTCTAATTTCTTTTGTAACGTTAATCTTTTGAAGTCAAGCTTAGTATTACCAAAGTTTATCAAGAGTCCGATTTCCATCTTATAGGCTTCTAAATAGTTTAGTGCCTGAGCCAAATGTACCTTCTCCAGCGCACTTAGTGCTTTAAGTTCTACCATTATTTTGCCTTCTACAAAAAAATCAACTCTTCTTCTACCGATTTCTTCGTTTTCATAAAATATCGGCATCTCCATTTCACGCACAAAGGACAACCCTTGTTTACTCATTTCAATAGCTAACGCACGCTGATAAATGACCTCTTGAAAACCATTACCTAATGTGTTGTGCACTTTCATGGCACTACCAATTATCTTTTGAGTAATTTCAGAATGTTTGTATTCTTCCTTTATCATGGCTTATCTTATACTTACCAATATTCAAAACTTACAATACAATCTATCACTAACATCATTCCATCAAATCCATCTGCGGTCCAGACTTTTTAGGGTCAATTTCCTTTCACCAGATTGCCGCTCAAGCGCAACAACTGCACTTCTGATTGTTTGATTTGCAGGATTACCTCAATCATCCTGTTCTCGGAATTGAGCAGATTTTGCTGGGCATTTTTAACTTCCAGTAAATTGGCGGTTCCTATTCTGAACTTGTCCATAGCTACCTCCATAGCCAACTTGGCGGTTACTACATTTTCGCGTTGCAGGGCGAGTAGTTCTTTGTTGCGGGAGTATTGCACATACACCGTATTAAGTTGTGCCTGTACTTCCAACTGTTGTTTCTGATTAAGTAACTCAGCCGAGCGCAGATTGAGTTTAGCATTCTGGTATTGCCGTTTCATGTTAAAACCGGCAAACAGCGGCACACTGGCATTCAGCCCGAAGTTGAGTCCGTTGTTTTGATTTAGTAACAAAAAACCAGCGGTGGTTTTGCTGCGGTTATACGTGTAGCCTGAGTTAAAGTTTAGTGAAGGCATTTGTTGTGCACGTACCAATCTCAAATCTTGCAAGGCCACACTGCGTTGCAGGTCGGTGAGTTTAAGAACACTGTTTTTGATTTGCGCATCTTTAAACAGGTTATCGTAACTGAGTGTGGAATCCACCTCCAATGAATCGGCCACTTTAAAAGTTGTTCTTACCTCACGGGCCAACAACTGGTTCAGTTGTATCTTCGAAGTTTCGAGTGCCTGCTGCAATTGAATCAATAAAGTTTTATCGTTGTTGCGGTCTACTTTTGATTGCAGGTAATCCAGCTTGGAACCTGTACCTACTTCGTACCGGTTGCCTGCCAAACGCACCCGTTCATCCGAAAGTTTTAAGTTTTGTTCATTCACTTTTACCACGTATTGCTGGCGCACTAAATTGTAATAAGCAGTGAGCACTTCCTGCAGAGTTTGTTCCACCTGAATGCGGTAAGCTTGTTCACCTGCGGCATTCAATTGATTTAAACGGGTGCGGTTAATAAACATGCCCATACCGTCAAACAAAGTCCAGCTGAGTTGTACACCGGCATTGGCCGTATTGGTTATAACACCGTTGCGTTCCGTATTTCGGCCGTCAGCTAGTGTTTGGTTAAGTGCAGTATTGCTGCCTCCCAGAGCACCGTTGGCATTCACTTGCGGCAACATACCTGCATTGCCCAAGCTGTTATTATTAGCCGCTACATCTGCTGAGTTGCGCGCCAGTTGAATATCAAAATTATTTTGAAGGGCTAATTTTATTGCTTCCTCAGCCGTGAGTATCTGCGCAAAAGATGAAGTAAGTTTCAGTATTAAAATGAGCAGAAGTAATTTTTTCATTCCTGTGCTCCTTTCTTTTTTCTGCGCGACAAATAAGAATAAACAGCCGGCACCACATACAAGGTTAAGAAGGTAGAGAAAAGTAATCCGCCTACAATGGCAATACCCATGGGCATACGGCTGCTGGCTGCTGCACCAAGTGCTAATGCTATGGGCAGGGCACCTAACGAAGTAGCCAAGCTGGTCATCAATATCGGACGCAAACGTGAAACTGCTGCCGCTGTGGCTGCCTCAGTAGCAGTAAAACCTTCTGCACGTTTGTGGTTGGCAAACTCCACAATCAGAATTCCGTTTTTGGTTACCAGGCCTATGAGCATGATGATACCAATTTGCGAAAAGATGTTGATGGTTTGATCAAAGTACCACAAAGCCAATAAGGCACCGGCAAAAGCCAGCGGCACGGTAATCATAATAATGAACGGATCAATGAAACTTTCAAACTGTGCTGCAAGTACCAAATAAATTAAAACGAGTGCGAGAAGAAATGCGAAGGTGGTATTGGAAGAACTCTCGGCAAAATCTCTGGAAGGACCGGAAAGTTCTGTACTGAACGAATCGTCTAACACTTTATCGGCAATTTCCTGCATGGCCTTTACCCCGTCACCAATGGTTTTGCCCGGAGCTAAACCTGCTGAAACGGTAGCCGATTTATACCTGTTGTAATGATACAACTGTGGCGGACTGGTTTGTTCAGCCACCTGCACCACGTTATCTAATTGTATAAGATTACCTTTCGTATTGCGCACATACATGGAGGTTAAATCCATAGGCTCATCGCGGTTGGCTCTGTCCATTTGCCCGATAACCTGGTACTGCTTACCCTTCATGTTAAAATAATTATAACGCACCCCGCTATAGGCTAGTTGCAGTGTTTGTGCAATATCCATCACTGAAACATCCAGAGCTTTTGCTTTATCGCGGTCAATGGTAATGACCAATTCAGGTTTATTAAATTTAAGGTTGGCATCATTGCCCTGAAACACGGGATGTTTAGCTACCGCTTCCATAAACTGAGGCAGGTATTCGCGCAGTTTTTCAAAATCCTGATTTTGCAGAATAAATTGTACCGGCAAACCAATGCGCGGACCACCGCCTGCACTGATGGTTTGATCCTGTATCACAAATCCTTTTCCTTCCTGCATGCGCCCCACAGCTTTTTGCAACTGTTGTGCAATCTCATTTTGCGAGCGATTACGTTCAGCAGGGTCAACCAACACCACCCGCATAAAGCCCGTATTTACGGCACCACTACCGGTAAATCCGGGAGCAGTTACGGTAAGAATAATCGTTTTCTCCGGAATGGAATCAAGGGCATACCTTGTCATCTTGTTCATGTAGTGATCCATGTACTCGTATGACACCCCTTCAGGTGCTGAAGCCGTTACACGCATTACACTGCGGTCGTCCAAAGGAGACAATTCTGATTTAATTACACTGAACAAAACTCCTATCAAAACAAAAGCAACAATTACGATAACAACGGCCTGCCAGCGTTTAGCCAGAAAACGTTTTAAAGATTTTTCGTACGTATCATTTAGCTTTTGAAAGAATGGTTCTGTCATTTCATAAAACCTGCTGTGCTTTTGCTCTTTGCGCGTCATGAGCACATTGAGCATAGGAGTGAGTGTAAGCGAAACAAAAGCTGAAATAAGCACAGCACCTGCCAGTACTACACCAAATTCACGAAACAGCCTGCCCACAAAACCTTCTAAAAATATAATGGGAAGAAATACAATAGCGAGGGTAATGGAAGTGGACACAACTGCAAAGAAAATTTCATTACTGCCTTTGATAGCTGCTTCCCTAGGAGAGAGTCCTTCTTCAATTTTCTTAAAAATATTTTCTGTGACCACAATACCGTCATCCACAACCAAACCGGTAGCCAGCACAATGGCCAGCATAGTGAGAATATTGATGGAGAATCCCGCCAGGTACATAATAAAAAACGCACCGATAAGCGACACCGGAATATCAATCAACGGACGGAAAGCAATGAGCCAATCTCGGAAGAAGAGGTAAATAATAAGCACCACCAGTAAAAAGGCAATGAGCAAAGTTTCCTGCACTTCTGTAATGGAGCTGCGTATAAACTTCGTATTATCCAGTGCTAAGTCTACCTGCAAATCTTTGGGCTGATCTTTTTTGATTTGCTCCATGCGTTTGTAGAACTCATCGGCAATATCAATGTAGTTGGCTCCGGGCTGAGGCACCACCCCTAAACCAATCATAGGAGTGCCGTTGCCTTTCAGCATGGTCTCTTCATTTTCTGCACCTAAAGCAGCATACCCGATATCACGCAAACGAATAGTTTTATTTCCGTCACTGCGAATGATGAGGTTGTTGAATTCCTCTTCGGTAGAAAATTTCCCTAAGGTGCGTACGGTAAGTTCTGTCGTGTTGCCTACAATTTTTCCTCCGGGCAATTCTACATTCTCTCTGTCTAAGGCTGATTTAATATCGAGCGGAGTTAACCGTAAAGCAGCCAGTCGCGCAGGATCCATCCATATGCGCATGGCATAACGTTTTTGTCCCCACACCTGTATGGTACTCACACCCGGAATGGTTTGCAGTTTTTCAATGAGCACATTTTCTGCATAGTCATTTAATTGCAGCTGGTTGCGCGTATCGCTGCGCACCGTCATGGCAATAATGGCATCTGAATTCGCATCGGCTTTAGCCACCACCGGAGGTGCATCAATATCCTGCGGCAACTGACGAACGGCTTGTGATACTTTATCGCGCACATCGTTGGCAGCTTCTTCCAGATTAGCATCCAGATTAAACTCTACCGTAATTTGTGAAGAGCCCAGGTTACTGGCGGATGAAATGGAACGTATACCGGCAATTCCGTTAATGGCTTTTTCTAAAGGCTCGGTAATTTGTGATTCTATAATTTCAGCACTGGCACCGGTGTAGGCAGTGCGCACATTAATCACCGGTGGATCAATGGAAGGGTATTCGCGTACACCCAGATAAGAGTAGCCGATAATACCAAACAGTACAATGAGTATAGAAAATACACTCGCTAAAACCGGGCGGTTAATGCTGGTAGTACTGATGCTCATTTGAGTGAACGCAGGGTTATTTTCGCTCCTTGTTTCAATTGCATTAAAGCCGAAGTAATTAACGTATCTCCGCTTTTCAGTCCTTCTGTTACCTGAATAAACTGATCATTTCGAATACCGGTTTTGATTTTTACTTCCAGCACAGAATCGCCTTTAGCAAGAAAAACTTTTTGTCCTTTTAATATCGGAATTACCGCCTCCGTTGGAATCATTACCGCATCAGAAACTTCTTTGAGCGGCACCTGTACCTGTACAAATGCACCGGGATATAATGTACCGTTGTTGGCACACACCGCACGCAATTGCAGGTTACGGGTCAACTCATCAATGCGTGGTTCTACAGCATAAATTTTTGCTTCACGCAAAACTTCGCTGCCTTCTGTTTTGAAAAAAATGGTTTGTCCGCTTTGCACCTGTGCGGCATAACGCTCAGGCACTGAAAATTCAATTTTAATGCGGTCGATTTTATGAAAGCCTGCAATACGGGCATTGGGTGTAACGTAAGCTCCTTCGCTGATGTATTTTAATCCGATTACTCCGTCAAACGGTGCAATCACTTCTGTTTTACGAATTTGTTCTTTGGCTTGCGCTACGTCAGCTTTAGCGGTATTCAGTTCGTTCAAAGCCTGGTCGTATTCCGTTTGGCTGATGCCTTCTTTTTTAAGCATCTCTTTTTGCCTGCGTTCCATTTCCTCAGCCAGTCGCAAACGTGATTCTGCTTTACGCAACATAGCCTGCCACTCGGCATCATTTATTTTAAGCAAGAGTTTTCCTTTGCTTACTCGGGCACCTTCTTCAAAGTACAAACCCACAATTTTGCCGTTGGTTTCAGCTTGAAGTTCCACCTGTTCATCCGCCAGCAAAGTACCGGATGTTTTTACCACATTGTTGAGGGCAGATGATTTAATCAGCATGCCCTGAACAGGCAGCGGACCTTGCATACCCGGCTTTCCGTTGCCCGCAGCAGAGCCTTCTTTTTTACCAAAGAATTTCGGAATTAACAGCACTAACAATACAACTATAATAAGTAGCCAACGCCACAGTTTATTTTTCATCATCCAGCTTACCCAGTGTCTTTAAATATTGAACAATGTATTGATCGGAGGGAATGGGCATCATATTTTGGCTGATACGCTCCAACATGCTGTAAAAAAGTTCCCGTTCCGTTTTACTGAATCCCTTGAAGGCCCAGTCATTCACCATCTGGTAATCCCGCCCCATTGATTCTGCCACTGCATACGCTTTTGATGTAGGTGTAATTAAGTATGCTCTTCTGTCATCAGGATTTTCTTTCCGTTCAACCAGTCCTTTCGATTCAAGGTAATCAACAATTCTGACAATGGATGATTTATCTACATCAGTCATATTAGCCAAATCCTGTTGAGACACTCCCTGATGTTTAACAACCATGCGCAACATCGTTTGGTATTTGTCAATTGTCTTGTCGCTGGCATGGTAGGTAAGTATTCCGAAATACTTTTTGGCCAAAATCCCCAGTTTTATCGACAGCGCTTCTTTATCGTTTTTAAACTCAAGTTTAGGTGTGCCCCTCATTTTTTATTTGAAATTTGGCCACTAAGGTACAAATTCCGAGCCACGCTCTCTAATAAAACCATGAGTTTCCTAACGAAGTATTAACTTTGAACCTGAATTTTACATGAATCAACTCGACCCATCTTCAACCATTTGTGCTCCGGCAACTGCCCCGGGTATTGGCGCCATCTCCGTTATCCGTGTATCGGGAGCCGAAGCACTCAACCTGGTAACGGCTGTGTTTAAAGGACATAAACTGAATGAAGTTCACTCGCACACGGTTCATTTTGGAAAAATTACAGACGGAGAAAAAGTAATTGATGAAGTACTGGCCACCGTGTTTGTAGCACCCGCTTCTTACACTGGTGAACATACGGTGGAAATCAGTTGCCACGGCTCAACGTTTATTCAGCAACGTATTTTGGAATTGCTGGTACGCAAGGGCGCGCGCATGGCTCAACCGGGGGAGTTTACCTTAAGGGCCTTTCTGAATAAAAAACTGGATCTTTCGCAAGCTGAGGCTGTGGCTGATTTAATCTCGGCTGATTCCGAAGCATCGCTCCAAACAGCCCTGAAACAGATGCGGGGTGGTTATTCCACTTTTATTCAACGTATGAGGGAAGAACTGATTGGTTTTGCCTCTCTTATCGAACTGGAGCTGGACTTCAGCGAAGAGGATGTGGAGTTTGCCAACCGAGCACAATTGCTTCAATTGTTGCACAACGTTCAACAGCTTATTCAATCACTCATTGACTCCTTCCAATACGGGAATGCGATTAAAAACGGTGTACCAACAGTAATTGCGGGAAAACCCAACGCAGGAAAAAGTACGCTGCTTAATTCGTTGCTCAAAGAAGACCGGGCCATTGTAAGCAATATCGAAGGCACCACCCGCGACACCATCGAAGAACGATTGGTGGTAGACGGATTGGTTTTCCGGTTGATTGATACAGCCGGTATTCGTGAGGCTGAATCAGTGATTGAAGCGGCAGGTATTGAACGCACACTGGAAAAACTGAAGCAGGCAGAAATTATTCTGTACCTGTTTGACGTAAACACTACCACGCCCGAAATATTACAAGCTGAACTAAATGCCTTACCAACGGCTAAGATATTGGCTATAGGCAATAAGATTGACCTGAGTACTGAAAAAGAAGTACAGGAAAAATGGTCGGCCATACAGGTGCCGATATTGTTTATCTCCGCCAACAACGAAGAACACATCGGGCAATTGCTCACTACTCTAAAAAATTTAGTAGCCACAGCTGAACATGCCCCCAACCAAGTGGTGATTACCAACCTGCGCCACTACCAGGCTCTGCTTAACGCCACCGCCTCCCTTCAGCAGGTACAAAACGCCTTAACATCGGGCATTAGCGGTGAGTTGGTTGCTTTTGATATACGCAAGGCTATTTTCCATTTAGGTGAGATTACCGGGGAGATTACTACAGACGATTTGCTGGAGTCAATTTTTTCTAAATTTTGTATCGGTAAATAACTACCTTAAATGACTCTTTCTTAGAATTCTAAACTAATCCCAACTAAAGTCTCCCAGTCCAATACACCACTAATTATTGGCATACTTAGTGTACAAACTATTGAACAAACTTTATTAGAAGGGTTATCAAACAAAATGCAGATTAAATAAATTGAAAACTGAAACTCATTTACAACACTTTAGTTATCTCAAATATAGATTGTAATTCATTGCCCAAAGAATAAAAATTGTAGAAATTTATACTTTTTTTTATACTTCTGACCATTATATTATGTATAGTTGCTTAGAATATAAACAATCTTGAGTCGTACATTTGAATATTAGTTGTATAGAAAATCGATAATTTTGAATCATGCAAAAACTACAAATTCCTTCAGATTTTGAAATAGGCTTCAAGGATTTAGTTGGTATCGAAGAATCATGCTTTATCGAAATTGAGTCCTACATAGCAAAAACTCCACTAGGCATTAGCCCATCTAATTTTATACTTGGATTAATTGAGGTAAATACTTCTCGAATTTCAACTAATTTGGCTAATGTGATATATAGTTTTGGTGAGTTATTGTCAAAAAAATATACTTCTTCAATTACAGAATTAGCAGTTGAATTGACAAATGCATACAAGAAAAATGCTCCAACTGTTAATGAAAAACTTCTGGAAGAACGACTGATCCGAATATTCAGCGTAAGTGAAAATCTTATACTATCTTCAAAAGCAATCGAGCTATTAAAAGAAAATGATAATGTCTACATAGATTCAAGAATTATTACAGACATCCGATTAGTTTTCAATAACGAATTAACAAGCAAAGATAAATGCGCATTAATAATTCATAATTTACGACTTAACTACCTAGCATCCGGAGGTGAAAAAGAATTTTACCTGAGTTTAGACAGAACTGATTTACAAAAATTAAAAGAAACAATTGAAAGAGCTATAAAAAAGGAACAGCACATAATTGAGGATAATTTAGGCAAATTTAAATTCATTCACATAGATGAGTAATTCTTCATTTGACAAAAAAGAACGGCTAAACATAGAAATGCCAAGACTGCTTGCATCTAAAGGTAAAATTACACATAATAGATATCGCAGCCAAAGTATAAATTATGTTGTAAGTAATCCGAGATACGAATCTTGCTTACCTCAACAAATTAATGCTTCAACTCTTAATGTCACTGATAAAAATAGTTGGCAAACATTAGTGGAAAACAAACCTACTAGTCCTGCTTTAAGGGGACCTACAGTAATCATTTTGGACACAATAGTATTTAAGCCAAACAATCGAAAAAAGCTAGAACAAACGATAGAAGAAGCTAAAGCATTGCTAAAATATGAAGATGATTGGGACGATAACGGAAGTTTGTCCACAAGCAATGAGACATTCACTTTTGCAACTTCATTTTTAAGAAAGTATGCAGATGCACTTGCCTGCGCACATTTTTCAATCGATATTCCTTTTATAGACATTACTGTTGATGGTGGCATATCATTAAAATGGGAAAATGACAAAGCTATATTTTTTATTATTTTTGAGAAAGACGCAACCGATTTTGCTTATTATTATGGTGAAAATAAGAATAGCAAACAACCTGATAAAATCAAAAATGGATACAAAATTTCAGATATAGTAGATGACGTCTTAATTGCATGGATGAAGAAAAATATTGCGTATGAGGAGTTTATTAGGTCCCGATGAAAATACTTTTAGACATGTTCTTGCAAGTGAAAGAGATAAATTAAATAAATCTATTCCAGCAGAAAGATGCTTTCAACCCAAAAAAAACGACCAAGGATTACTATCAGTTGACTCTGAAACATTAATATCGCCCGAAGAATCACTTGCAATAAAAGGTTCTCAATACAAAACTGGGACTCAAAACTTCAAATCTCCAGAATTTTGGGAGATATATTCACTTAGTGTGAGGTCATTAGTATTAATAGATAAGACAATCACAGTCTTTCATGACCCAATCATTATAACGCCACCTGAAATTGGTAATCCAAGTAATCCGGCTCATTGCTTAATTGATTTATCTCAAGTAATGAACCGTATAGATGCACCAGAAATTATAACTCAAATTCGAAAACACGCTATTAATAGAAAAGTCCACATAGATATGGAAAAAGTATTTCAACTGTTGGAAAAAATGAGAAAACTTTCGATACCCGAAACTGAAGAAGGAAGTACACCTGCAGAGTAGTGAGGCTTATATACTCTTACTAATTAGAAAGACAAATGCATATTTCATCTGATTAAAATGACCAAATTCTGCTATATATTCACCATTAAAAAATAATGCAACAAGGGCCCGATACTTCGATTCTGCTTTCATTGGTGAATACCAAAATGCCTTATGGCAAGTACAAGGATGTGCTGTTGTATAAAATCCCTATGCATTACCTCGAGTGGATGAAGCGCAATGGTTTCCCCAAAAATAAACTGGGGCAACAACTGGAAACCTTATTTGAAATTAAACTCAACGGATTGGAGTTTCTGCTGCAACCACTTATTAATGCTTCAAAAACAGGTAACCGATAAATCACCACCGTTTACCGCCCTTACCACTTGCTGTACCTTTTTACTGTTGTGGCATCAAAAACAAGCACTTAGCTTTGTGGCCTAATTCATTAAAACAATGAACGACTTTTTTAAACAAGCAGGCTGGGACGAAGAAAGGTGGATGAAATGGCAACAGCAACACCAACGTGGCAGAGTGTATGGCGGAATTATTCTGTTGCTGGTAGGTGCAGTACTGCTGGCCCGTCAGGCGGGGGTAGTATTTCCTGCATGGCTGTTTACCTGGGAATTTTTTCTGATTGTACTCGGTATTTACATCGGAGCAAAACATGCCTTTCATGGTAAGGGTTGGCTCATTCCCATTGTTATAGGTGCCGCATTTTTAGTTGATGACATTTATCCCGACATTCCCTTTTCCCAGTTCGTGTGGCCGGCACTGATTATTCTGGTAGGCGTATCAATGATTTTTTCTTCCCGCAAAAAGGTGGATAGCAAACAAATGTGGGATAAACTAAAAGCTACCGAACGCGGATGTGAGTTTGCCAAAGAAACATCTACCACACAAGATTATGTTGATGCAACTTCCGTATTTGGTTCAGTAAAAAAACACATACTCTCTAAAAATTTCAAAGGCGGAGAAATCACCACTTTTATGGGCGGCTCTGAAATTAATTTGTGTCAGGCTGACCTTACCGAAAAAGCCACACTGGAAGTAACGCAGGTATTTGGCGGAACACGCATAGTAGTGCCATCGCACTGGGATATCCAATCAGAGATGACGGCTGTGTTGGGTGGCATTGAAGACAAACGTCCTATGGGCAACAATAACGCTGACGGAAGTAAGGTACTACTCATAAGAGGCACCACAGTATTTGGCGGCATTGAAATCACCAGCTACTGATAATACTTCTGAAGAATGCCGGGCATAGCTGTTAAAAGAGAATTCAGTGCCAGACAAATGTTGCTGGCATTTGCTGTATGGTGGAGCATATGGATTGTGATTGATACCTATATTTTACATTACATGGGTATTGATTACCTCACCTCCTTTTACGACAGCATAGTGGTAAATTTATTACTCGCAGGTATTGGTGCAGGCATGTTTAACAGCATGCGTTTTTACCGACCCGATAATGAAAATTATTTTTACCTGCGTTTGTGGATTTTGCTGCTGTCTATCGGGGTAACTGCTTTGCAACAATACCTGTTCACCTTTATAGGCAAGGGTAACACCGCGTACCTGGAACTTGCACATAAAGCTATACCCATACGTTTCTGTTTTAACTTTCTGATGATTTCTTTTGTATCGCTGCTCAACTGGCTGTGGTACTACTTCAAATCATTGGAAGAAGAAACCAAACGGCAGAGTGATGCGGAAAAGCTGGCCAAAGAAGCTGAACTCACCATGTTGCGCCAGCAACTGCAACCGCACTTTTTATTCAACAGCCTCAACTCCATCAGTGCATTGGCCGGTTCACGACCGGAAGAGGCAAGACACATGATTCAGCAACTCTCTGATTTTTTGCGCGGCACTTTGCGTAAGGATGAGGGCCAACTGGTTTCACTGGAAGAAGAAATTGCACACTTGCAACTGTACCTGGAAATTGAAAAAGTGCGCTTCGGTCACCGGTTAAATACAGAAATAAAAACGGGTGATGATTGCCGCAAAAAAATGATTCCGCACCTGTTGCTGCAACCATTGGTAGAAAATGCCATCAAATTCGGGTTGTACGATACCACCGAAGCCATTACCATCCACATCGAAACTACCTGTACTGAACAGGAACTTCATGTAAGCATCACCAATCCGTTTGACCCTGCTACTTCTGCTCCACGCCAAGGAACAGGCTTCGGGTTAAACTCCATACAACGCAGGTTGTATTTATTGTATGCCCGACAAGATTTGGTGCAGACAAAAATCAACGACCGCACATTTACCACATTTGTAAACATTCCACAACATGATAAAAGCCCTGCTCATTGATGATGAACCCCTCGCCCGCAGCATTGTGCGCGAGTATCTGCAAAATTACCCTGATATTGAAATAGTACAGGAATGCAATGATGGTTTTGAAGGAGTAAAAGCCATTCAACAACACCAGCCCGAATTAATTTTCCTCGACATACAAATGCCCAAAATAAACGGCTTTGAAATGCTGGAACTTGTAGAAGAACATCCGTCAGTTATTTTCACTACGGCTTTTGACGAGTATGCCCTCAAAGCATTTGAAACGCATGCCATCGATTATTTATTAAAACCCTTCAGTAAAGATCGATTTGACAAAGCCATTCAAAAATGGCGCGAACAATACAGCAGCGAAAATGCTAAAAAGAAAACAGATGCACTTTTGGAAAATACTTCACAACAGCCGGAGCAGTCACAACGTGTGGTAGTAAAAACCGGCAGCAAAATTCGCATTATTCCCGTGCACGATATTCTGTATTTTGAGGCAGATGACGATTACATCCGTATTCATACTGCTGACGGATCATTCCTCAAAAAGAAAACCATGCAGTACTTTGAACAAACGCTGAACTCCTTGCAGTTTGTAAGGGTACACCGTTCCTATATTATTCAGGTAGCTTACCTCACACGCATTGATCAGGAAAACGGGGAACACCACACCGCTATTCTGAAAAACGGAGCCAAGGTTCCGTTAAGCAGAACAGGATACCCCAAACTGAAAGAAGTATTGGGCATGTAACCGTATTTTGAAATTCATCCTGCAACTTTGCACCCATGTTCCCACAGGATGTTTTTGATTTTACTTCCACACTCACCGGACAAACCCTAAAGTTAACAAAAGCTGCTTTTGGTGCCATACTCCATTTACCCAAGGAACAAATAACGCTGCTGCTCATCCAAACCAATCAAGCAACTGAAGAATCAATTACCTCCATACAACAACAACATCTGGCTCTCGGCAGAAAAGTAATTTGTTTATGGGAGGACGTGTGGATGTCTCAGTCTGAAAAAGTGAAAAGCCGTTTAACAGCACTGTGCGGTAAAGCCCGAAAAATACATGCACGACAAACCGAAGTAAAACGGCTTGATACTGTCACGGCTAAAACATTTTTGGATAAACATCACCTGCAGCAGTATGCTACCGCTTATTATAAATATGGCTTATACCAAAACGAACAATTGATGGCCGTGGCCACATTCAGCAACAGTCGCGTTATGCATGACGGACCTGTACCTTACCGCAGCTACGAACTGGTACGTTTTGCGTGTACACAGGGAACTATCATTAACGGTGGGTTGAGCAAATTATTGAGGCATTTTATAACCCAACATCACCCCGCACATTTAATGACCTATATTGACTTAGATTGGGGCGATGGAAAAAGTTTTGAAAAGTTCGGGTTCACGGTAGAATCCATACTCCCGGCATTTGTCTTTTACGTAAAACCCGGAGAATGGAAACGTATTCCTTTGCACAAATTCGATGACCGCCAATCACCCTTCTGCAAAAAAGTATGGAACAGCGGAAATAAAAAAATGGTGCTTGATTTACGTAAATAAAAAAACGGCTCTGCGTAAATTACACAGAGCCGTTTTAGAATATTGTTGAAAGCTTACTTCTGTTCTTCCAGTTTCTTTAATTGAAGCGATATGGCTTCGAGTTGCTTTTTCAACTCATCAATCTGCGTTTGTTGTTCCTGAATAGCCTTAGTTAAAACAGGCACCAAACCGATGTAGTTGATGGCTTTGTATTCTATGCGGTCAAATTTTTCACCATTCATTGAAGGGCGTTTTTGTATTTGCTGCTTTACCAGTTCAGGGAACAAACGCTCCATGTCCTGTGCCATAAAACCGAATTGAAAACCTCTTGGCAAGTTAATTCCTGCTTGCTCTGATGATAAATACTCGTAACGTTTTACATCCAGCAACATCAGTTTACTTATTGAAGAACCCATATCGGTAACATTCTTTTTCAGTTTCATGTCAGATGGGTTGGTTAAGGTACCAGTTATGTTTACATCACCGTCAAAGTAACCGGCATAATCAACCGGACTACCATAGGCATACAGACCATAGGCAGTACCACCACTTGCATTAGTTGCTGCAGCTGCAACGCCATAGTTGTAATCCTGATTGTTGAGGGCATAACCAAAAACACCTGTGTTATCAGATGTGCCTGAACTGTCTCCGCGTCCATCTGCTCTTCCGAATACTGCCTGATTGTATGTAGCTGTTCCGGATGTTGCTCCCTGAACACCTCTGTTTAACAAAGTAGATCCGGATGATGTTCCTCTTACACCCACATTAAATTGAGTAGAGGTGCCACTCACAACACCTTGTATACCTACGTGTGAACCATCGCCTGCACTCGTATTGTTTACACGCAGCCCTTCGTATGTGTTGGTACTGGTAGACCCTCCGGTAATATTCATCAATGCTCCGTAATAGGTAGTACCTGAAGAAACTGTTGTTGATGAATTAAGATGAAAAGGGTGAGCAGGTGACGAAGTACCAATACCCACACGTCCCGTATTATAATAAATATTTGAGCCTGTAGTGGTCCATTGTGATGATCCTCCGCTTACATTGGCAGGTGCCCATACTGAGCCGTTCCATTGTAATGTTTGTCCTGTAGTAGGTGTAGCTGTTGACAAGCCGAAGCCTTGCAACTGGTTAGCATTCCATATAGCCGAGGTATTTTGTGCTGAGAAAGTATTTCCTGATAAATCAAGACCTGTGCCTGCAGTATAATTACTACCTGTTGAAACAGTAGCAGGCGCCCAAACTGAGCCGTTCCACTGTAAAAACTGTCCGTTAGATGGTGTGGCTGTAGAGAGTCCGCGGCCTTGCAATTGATTGGCATTCCATAAAGCGGTGGTGGTTTGTGCGGAGAAAGTAGTGCCGTTAAGCGTTAATCCTGTTCCGGCAAAGTAACTGCCACTGCCTCCTGATAACGTTGCAGGCGACCATGCTGAGCCGTTCCAGCTTAATACCTGATTGGAAGCAGGTGATGCTGCATTCACGTCAGTCAAATCATCGAGTTTCATGTTGCTTACGCTCTCGGCTTTTTTTGCACTTAAAGCATAAGGAACACTCAACAACTGACTGGTACCCGAAATGCTGTAACTAGTTCCGGCATTCGGATCTGTTTCTGTTTTTATAAAGTAAGGACCATTGGCCCAGTTAATCGAAGCAAAACTACCTGTTGATGGTGTACCCGAACCTATTTCAACAGTTACCAAACCATTGGAATTGGTACTTAGTGAATGCGTTTCCACATATACTGCTGAGCCGAATGCATTACCCTGAAGCACACTGATGCGCATGGATACTGATTTATTGGTAAGCAGGTTATTTCCTGCATCTCTCAAAACGGCCTGGTAACTCATCCTGTCGGGCGCTTGTGCCATAACAACAACTGTTGTCATCAGGGCCATTAAAATGGTGTATATTCTTTTCATATTGTAAAGTATTATCTGATAAAGTGTTGACTATTTTTTGATGATTTTAAATGTTTTGAGTGCTGCTCCGTTGTTATTTACTTTGAGAAAATAGGTTCCGGCTGCAAACTCTTTTAATTGAATGGTGCTGGTTGCTGAAGTTAGTTTCCGCTGCACAAGTTGCTTTCCGGCAACATCGGTGAGATCAAAACTCATCAACTTTATTTCTGCACCGCTGATGGTCAGGTTAACAAAGTCGGAAGAAGGGTTAGGGAAAACACTTGCAGTTAGTTGAACAGAGGTTTCTTTTACTCCTGAAACCACCACAATTTCCAGAGGGCGCTGCAAACCTAAAGTAGCAGAACCACCACTACCGGATGCAGGCACGAAGTCCAGCTGACCAATAGTATACGATGATGAACCACCGCTACCTGAAGCAACACCTCCGCTGCTTACCGTGTTGCTTTGCGCATAAGCACCTGCTGTACCTAAGCAAAACAGGAGTATGCTGATATATATCTTATTCATAAGGGAGTATTTGATTCAAGATTAGGTATTTTTAACAACATACCCATGCAAAATCAGTCGAAAAAATGATTTAACTAAAGCACATATAGCCTGTTGTACAAAACAGGAGCTGCAGTAGAACTACACTTCGTAATCCACCACTCTGCGCTCGCTTCTGGCCTCAGCGATAAACGGCATTATGGCTTTGTGCAAGGGATGGGCAGCATAAACCTCTAAAGCGTCCCTGTTTTCAAATTCACTGTAAAGCACAACCTCAGCAGATTCAGGTGAGTGTAAAAAATCCAAACCTACTTCAATGTGCAACAAACCCGGTATTTTGCCTTTCAAGGCTTCGAGTTGTTCCTTTATTTCTTGGGCATTACGGGCTTTATCATTACCGTTTGCCTCCTCTTTCAACTTCCAAAAAACAATGTGTTTCACCATAAATTATAAATATCACTTCGGGGTGGATAACAAGTTCAGTTCTTTTGTATCCGATTCTTCTTTTACTTTAAATCCTCTGCTGGCAACAGGAGCACTATTCGGCACAATAACTTTTACATTATCCCTGAGCACGTAGGTGATTTGTGGTAACTGCACCGTGCTGCTCAACAACAGTATTTTTTCCTTACCGTAGGGGCTGGAACTTATTCCTTCCATTATCATCATAGGCTTGCCTGCCTCTTTCATCTCTATTGAATAGTTATCCAGCAAAACTATCGAATCATTTTCAGAAGTAATGTACAGTACCCTCACAAAACAGGGTTTATTTACTTGGTAATAAATACGCATGGACTCTCCCTGCTGGTAACTAACATTTTCATTCCCTTTATTGGTCCACAAATCGGCTTGTAGTTTTGCGGTTAAATCCACTACTCCGTTGCCATTGTTTTGCAACACACTGGCCGGCAAATAAAACTCTGCTGATGAAACCACCGCTTGTGTTGTTGAATTTTTGAGAAAGCCGGTTACTTTAACCCGCTCTCCTTCCTGCACGTATTTTCCGCTTATTTCATAGGGTGTAAGGTCTTCCTTGGTAAACAAACCTCTTGTGCCCATAGTTACCTGCGTAACCTGATAACCGCCTACACGGGTTAAAGAAGCGGTGAGTGTTTCACCCAGTTTTTTAGAAAAAGGAGTCATTGCTCCGCTTACTTCCTCAGTAAAATAATGGAGCTGTATATTTTTAATTTTACGGTAAAATTTGAGGTGATAGGCAAACTGATCGCACAATTGTTTTACATCCTGTATCACCTGAAACTGCATCAATTGTTTTTTGTCCTCATCATTTTGTAACTCTACTGATACATTCTTTACCGGTATTACCCTGTTGGAAATATTGTATCTGTCGGGAATTAACTGACAGTTCACTATGGAAATAGCAGAATAATCGTCTGCAATAACATACGAAGCACTCAGGTAATAATCGGGTTTTTGGTTGTTCAGGTACTTGTTCCAGAAATCACTCTCATCTACACTATCGGGCATAATAAAAAAAGAACTCATCATGCGCTCTGCTTCTATGTTGGGCACCAGTACAAGATAGGGCAGTGATTTTTTCGAAATGGTTTGCAACAACTCATGTGTGATGTTTTTTGACAGGTGAACACCCAACGGAGTTCTTAAAGAATCGTTCTTGTCCTTTACATTCATCAGATTAAGCACCACGACCTTACTTTGCTTGGAAATGTAAGGCGATGTTTGCAGTACAGTCATAATTTCCGTACTCATTTTTGCTGTGAGTCTGGAAGTAATATCCTGCTGCGCATCTGCTGATACAAACACCAGAAGCAGCAAAAAAAGTGTAGTGTATTTTTTCATCTTCATTTCTTTTTAGGTACCGGCTGTGTTAAAGGTGCGAGTGAAAGTTGTCGTCCGTAAAAAAGTTTAACATCCAGGTTCAGCTTCTTCAACTCCGGAACCTGTTCTATATAATTCATCAGTTTTTCATACATGAGCATAGGCTTTCCTTTGTATGTAAGATCTATACGAATGTACTCCTGCGAAAGCAGTTGCTCCATTTCTCCACCAAATTCTGAATCGAGCTGCAGGTGTTGCAGTAAAGGCAACAACGTCTTTGGACTTTTAATTCCGTAAAAACGCAATTGGTAAGGTGCCCCGTTTATCCAACCGGCCACACGTGTGGTAAAACTTTGTATGAGGGAAGAAAATCCTTTTTCTAGTGCTGAGTTAATGGCTGCCTTGGCCGACTGGTTTTTATCGGGTAAGGTTTTCCAATCTCCTTCCAGTACTAAAGAAGCCAAACCTTCGCCCGTACAGTTATCGAAAGCTGTTACCTCTATAGTGGCTTTTGACGAGTGAAGTCCGTTCATTTTTTCTTCACTGCGCACGTTGATTTTTTTAATCAGCAACAAAAATTCTGCATCAGCATACATCCCCAGCTTTTCTACGTAAGCCGATGCAGCGGTATCTCCGGCTACAGATTTAGCCGTTTGCACTTTTACATGATTCAACTTCTCTGCCTCCACATACCTCAGTTTTGATTCCAGCAGTTTTTCATTTATACGGCTGTAAGCATAAGAAAGATAAAGGTGATCCTGTACACTTAGTTTACGGTCGTCAAACAATACCATAAACCTTAATGACGATACAAATTGAGAGAGCACGGTCACATCTTGTTTAAGCGGCTCCACACTTACATTCGCTTTTACGGTTACATCAAACTCCTCGCCTTTTTTTTCTTCTGTGGTAACGGTATAATTCTGAATGTAGCCATTCGTTCGCGTAACAATAGCATCTTCCAGAGTAACGTAATTTTCTACTTTTGTTGATGACTGAACAAGCACTCCACAGGTTTGTGCAATGGCCTGTCGCAAGGCATCACCAATGGCTGCATTCCGGGTAATTCCTTTTCCGCGTGCCTCAACTTCAGAAAAAGTTTGAGCACTCAAATTAAAAGGCAGAAATAAAAATAACAGTACCGCTTTCCAGTTCATACGTTCAGGTACGTTAAATAAACATGAGCAGCATAGAGCCCACCTTGAGTACCGACTTACCGATGTTCAACAGTTTTTCTTTACTGAGTTTTGATTTATCCTGCACCACCAGTTCGCAATCTTTCAACTGCGCATCCAGCACTCCGTCAAAATCAGCTTTCTGTAAAGCATTCAATGTGGCATCAGAACTTTTGAGGTACACCGGCTTTTTACCTTTTAACAGCGACTCTGCTGTTGAGGTAAGGTTATACAGCGCGTTGCCGTTCATATCTTTTACAACCGGCAGCAAAGAAGGTCTGAACTTAGCGGAATCACACAATATACCTCTGCGTTTCATCTCTGCCTGGTAGGCTGCTGACGTAGTATCTGTCAACTGTTCGCTCACTACCTGCGCTACTGATTGTGTATTGCCCGCAGTAACATCATAAATGGCCACCTGCAGAGTTACTTCTACTTTACCGTCTTTTGAAATAACCGGCTCTCCTATCATTCGGGCATTTTTAACCATACCCTCCAACTTGGTAGTGACTACATCACTTTCGGTCACAAAATCGCGCACGGTTGTAATACCGGTTACGCTTATGCCCAGCACCAGCTCCATCAGGTTACGCTGCGCTACAGCCTGCGCCCCGCGAACAGCCATCAATTTTGCCTGTGCCGGATTTTTAAACCGTTTATTGTCAATAAAGGAAATTCCTTTGGCTTGCAACAACTGATTGGTCCAGTCAATGAATGCATCTTCATTGCCTTCAATTACCGGTGGCAAATCATCAGGCAGGGTTTGAGCAAAACCTGAAATGCCGAAAAAAACCAGAATCAGGTAAAGGTATACGCGTGTTTTCATACGAGGTTGATTAGGTTGTGATGGTAAAATTACATATTTGCGCTGTAAAACAAAATCTTAAGTTAAGGCATATTTGGAAGCAATTAACTGCATCACTATTATCGGGCCTACCGCCTCGGGTAAAACCCGATTGGCTGTAGCCGCTGCATTTGCTCTGCACACAGAGGTTATCAGCCTCGACTCGCGTCAGGTTTACCGAGGCATGAACATTGGTACGGGAAAAGATTTGCAGGAGTATAACGTAAACGGAAAACAATTGCCCGTGCACCTGATTGACATTGCCGAGCCCGGCACCACCTATCACCTGCACCAGTTTATTCATGACTTTAACACCGTGTTTAAACAACTTACTGAACAACATAAGTTGCCCGTGCTTTGCGGTGGTACGGCTCTTTATCTTCATGCTTTGTTGCAGGAACATCAATTTACCTCCGTGCCCGTTAACGAAAGTTTGCGTGGGGAACTGGAGCCAAAAAGCAAAGAAGAGTTACTGCATATTTTCCGGCAACTTCCTGCTACGGCTTACACCACCTTGGCAGATACGTCAACAGCCAAAAGATTAATTCGCGCCATTGAAATATGCTCCTGGTTACTTCACCACTCTTTGCCTCAAAACAATTACCCCAATATCTCCCCGCTCTGTTTTGGTATGCAGTTGAGTGCTGAACAACGCAAAATAAATATTGCTGAACGCCTCCGCTTTCGTTTACAAAACGGCTTGATAGAAGAAACCGAAAATTTGCTGGCCTCAGGTATTGAAGCCGCTCAACTTATCCGCTACGGACTGGAGTATAAATTTGTAACCGAGTTTTTACTGGGCAAATATTCCTATACACAATTGCAGGAACTATTGACTATAGCCATACAACAATATTCCCGCAGGCAAATGACCTGGTGGCGCAAATTGGAGCGCGAGGGTTTGCACATTCATTGGATTGATGCCAACATACCCGTAAGCGAACAATTGCAGATGCTGTTACATGAACTATCTTTGCACCCTCAACTTTAAATAAATGACCTGCGGATATGTGTGCCCACAATGTGAAGGAACAGGCTTTACCGCCAACGGTGAACCCTGCGACTGGTGTACGCCCGTAAAAGAAACCACACCCGATAAACCTGACGAACAACCAACAGACGAAGCCTGGCTAAAAGAAACGCATGAAGGAAAATGTTGTGCCGATGAGTGAGTTTCGTTATTACCTGCTATATAAACCCATCGGCATTATCAGCCAGCATTTTAGTGATGTGAAAAAGAAAAAAACGCTGCGTGATGTACACCTGTTTGCTGAAGGAGTGCAGCCGCTTGGCCGTTTAGATGAAGACAGCGAAGGTTTATTGCTACTTACTGACGATAAAAGTTTTCACCACCTTACGCTCCACGACAAAAGCATGGAGAAAGAATACTGGGTGCAGGTGGTGGGCGTGGTAAGTGAAGAACAGCGGCTGGCTTTGGAACAAGGGGTACACATTAGTGTGGAGGGAGTACCTTACACCACACAACCCTGCACCGTAAAAATATTGCAGGAACCCCTGCCTATTCCCCATCGAATACCGCACATGATTAAACACCAGAAAAAACCTTACACCTGGCTATCCATTGTGCTCAAAGAAGGTAAAAACAGGCAGATACGCAGAATGACCTCCGCTGTGGGGTTCCCCACGGTACGTTTGGTACGGGTACGCATCAATACTTTGTGGCTGAACGATATGCAGCCCGGAGATATCCTGCAGATTCCACGCCCGTGGTAAATTTGAAAAGTACTATCTTTGCACCTCTTTTGGCCTCGTAGTACAACGGATAGTATAAGAGTTTCCGAAGCTCCAGATTCAGGTTCGATTCCTGACGAGGCCACTACACAAAAGCACACCGGATTGGGTGTGCTTTTTTATTTTATGCGTAAAGGTGATCTTTAGTTTTAGTTTGTTTTAGCAGGATAAATATCCTGATGAGAATATTACTCCTTGGAAAGCTACACGGAAGAAGGGAGGGTGAATACCCTCCCTGACGGTTGCCTTCGGATTAAACAGAAATAAATAGTTTTGAAAATCACAGCCCATGAGTTATTTTTCGGGCAGTTAATTTATTGCTATGAAAAACATTCTATTACTGTGCTTCTTATGTTTTGCCGCAGCTGTTAGTGCGCAAACACGATTAAACTCTGCCACGCCCAAATTGTTTATTGAGAACAAAGGCCAGATTACTGACAAAAACGGTCTACCTCAGCCCGATATTCATTTTGTGCTTAAAGACCGGCATGTCAATGTTTTTATAGGGCCGCAAGGCATCCACTACCTGTTCAGTAAAACTGAGTATAGTTCAGTTAAACAAGATAAGGACTCGGTAATCATATCGACTTACCGGATGCAAATGCACCTTACCGGAACCAACCCCATGAGCCAGCTCATCAGAGGAAATAAAAATGACTACTATGAAAATTACTACAACGTTATCGGACGTCCGGAAGGAATTCCACATGTGCCAACTTTTGAAAAAATAACCTACAAAAATATTTACCCCAACATTGACTGGGAACTTTACATAGTAAACGAGCAGCTCAAATATAACTTTATCATTCACCCAGGTGGAGATGTCAAAAACATCAACATAGAATATCTGAATGCAAGCGATGCCCGCATTAACACTGACGGTTCGCTTACCGTTACCAACCCTTTGGGGGAGATTAACGAAAGTGCTCCTGTAAGCTGGATAGGGAAGAATAAAACACCCCTTCAACATAAATACAAACTAGTTAAAAAGGAAAACCGGTATGAGGTAGAATTTACCGGTGATGAAAATAGTTCAGCTATTTATGATACAAACGCAGATATTACCATTGATCCTTTTGTTCAATGGAGATCATACTATGGCGGTCTCTCAACTGATATGCTTTACGCTACCCGTACCGACAATGATGACAATGTACTTTTTGCAGGTGGGTCTCGAAGTACCAATAATATATCTACCACTAATGCCTGGCAAAGTTCACGAAGCGGATTACCTGTTCATGATGGGATGCTAATTAAAATGACAGCAACCGGCACCCGTATATGGGCAACATATTACGGTGGTGAATGGGATGATATCATTTTTTGCCTTGCCATTGATCATGAAAATAAGATTGTGATAGGCGGTGTTACTCAGAGTACAGGCAATATTGCTTCAACCATTGCTTACCAGTCCACCCGCCCTACGGGAAGCAACACGCAGGGCTTTATAGCAAAATTAACAACAAGTGGTTATCGGGAATGGGGCACATACTACGGCAGCGATCATACCACCATCCAATATGTAACCAGCCTGGCCATTGATCGATTGGGCAATATATACCTGATGGGATTAGTAGGCAGTATACTTAACAACAGCCAATACTCAGGTGCATTACCAGGTTATTTTATTCACGCTTCCAATAATAACATCGGTGGGCCGGGAGTTTACATTGCCCGATTTACACCTCAGGGACAAAGACTTTGGGGTACACTATATGGAAAAGAGGTTTTCTTTCCAACGTTTTCACATACCACTGCTACAACTTTCACCTCCATTACAACAGATTGGGACGGTAACATCTACTTTTGCGGCTCTACCAAATCTACCGACAGTACATCCTTTTGCAAAAATGCTTTTCAAAATTCCAAGTCGGGTGCGGCAGGATATTATGACGGTTTTATAGCCAAGTTTAAACCAAACGGGCAATGGGTATGGGGTACTTACTTAGGTGGCACATTGCATGAATATTTGTATTCCATTGGACTTGATAATAATGCCAATGTTTATGTAGGCGGTAGAACTACAAGTACACAAATGAATTACAACGGGTGGAGCACATCAGGACCAGGAGTATTTGCCCGCTTCGACTCGTCAGGCAGTCGAATATGGACAACACATGGTTGGTGGGGAGAGGTTAAATCACTTGACGTTGATAAGCGAAATATTATGTTCTACTCCATGCAAGCTACCCAAACGCAAAACGGTAGCTACTGGGGAAGATTTACACCCAATGCACAATTACTAATCGAACCCAGTACTACACAAAATTTTATAGTGCATGGCGCAAGTGTTGACGGAAACGGGAATGCATACTTCTGTGGCCGCACTGCTGATACAACTATCAACATCTCTGGTGGACACCAAAACACTTATGGAGGGGATGCTTGGGATGGCTTTATGATGAAAATGCTCTACGATACTACGTTCAGAACATCACGACCTAAGTTTGATAAATATGAGATGTGCAGAGGGGATAGTATATGGGTAAGGTATAACGTATTAAGCCCCCTTTATGCCGGCAACACGCTTACAGTTGAACTAAGTGATGTAAACGGAGTATTCATCAACCCTGTGAAACTTGCAATAAAAAGTTATACTGCTTCAATTAAGGCAGATAGTATACGCATCCTGCTACCGGCCAACCTCACACCGGGTAGTTCTTATCGCATTCGTATTATTAACACCAACCCCGGAGATACTTCTTCTCCCTCTGCTTTTTTCAAAGTACAACAACCGGTAGCTAACTCTTTGAATATTCTGAATGGCGCCAACACACAGGTGTGCCAGGGAAGTTTTTTGTGGCTAAGCGGAGTTAACGCTTCAGGAATTCGCTATCAATGGCAACGCAACGGAACAAACACCTCTTTTTTAGATACATCGTTTAGTTACAAAGTTTCTACCACAGGAACCTATCGCGTAATAAGCACCACCAGTGGCGGCTGCGTTACTACCTCTAAAGATACGCTGGTTACCTTTTACCCCAATCCGGTATCAGATATTCGTATCAACTCAACCACACAGCAATGCCTCCCCGGAAATCTATTTCTATTTGCCGATAGCAGCAAAATAAGTGTGGGCAACATTGCCTCGCGAACATGGATATGGACAGATAGTGTGCGTGCATTTTCTGTCGATACACAACGGGTATTTAATACACTTGGCATTTATGGCGTGTCGCTTTTGGTCACAACAGATATCGGGTGCAAAGATTCTTCTTACAAAACGGTAGAGGTATTTGCGGCTCCTTTTGCAAAACTCAAAGCATCAAGTTCAAATGAGCAGTGCATAAAGGGGCATAGTTTTTCTTTTACTGACAGCAGTTCTATCACAGCAGGTAGTTATACCAGACTTTGGAACTTCGGGGATGCAACTACGGATACTATAGTGCAAAAAAACAAAAGTTACGCTGCTGCAGGAAGTTACTCAGTAAAGCTAAACATCACGTCTGATAAGGGATGTAAAGACTCTGCCAACACCTCTGTTACTGTGCACCCTCAGCCTGTAGCCGGTTATGCTGTTAGTGCTGCTGAACAATGTTTGAAAGGAAACGCGTTTAACCTATATGATTCTTCTTCAGTTTCCACAGGCAGCATAAACACCCGCTCATGGACTTTAGGTGACGGTAATGTATCAGCACTTCAATCAATAAACAAAACCTATGCTTTTAGCGGCACTTATCCCGTAACACTGGTGGTAACTTCTGATAAAGGGTGCAAAGACAGCACAGGAAAAATTTTGAGGGTAAACCCACATCCGCAAACACTTTTTAATGTAAGCAACAACACACAGTGTTTAATCGGCAATGCATTTACGTTTACCAACCAATCCATTTTACCCGGTGGCATCATACAGGGTTACAAGTGGCGGTTTGGCAATGGTGATTCATCAAATGTTTCCGCCCCTGTTTACCAGTACCCAAGTGCCGGTAATTACACCGTACAATTGGTTTCAACCTCCAGCAAAAATTGCAGTGATACTTTGGTGAAAAGCGTGCAGGTAAATCCTCATCCGGCCAAACCTGTTATCAGTCGTAACCTGTTTGTTCTCTCTTCTTCAACAGCTCCATCCTATCAATGGTTGCTCAACAACAATAGTATCTCGGGAGCCACAACAAAAGATTACAATGTTACCGCCAACGGATACTACCAGGTGTTGGTTACTGACACCACTTCCTGCTCTTCACGTTCTGATTCTGTTGCTGTGCTTAATGTGGGTACAAATGAACTGCTCAGTAAAAATATACACCTGTATCCTAATCCAAACAACGGAACATTTACACTGGAACTACCCCCATCAAACCAGCCCTACCGTGTTGAAATTTTTAACACCAACGGACAGGTTATTTACTCTACCCTTACTGATGAAACTCTTGTAACACCTGATAGACAATTTAGCAAGGGGGTATACCTGTTGCGCATCATTCATGCACATGAATCGAAGGTGCTGAAAGTGGTGGTGGAGTAATTCTTATTCTTAACAAATTAATAGTAGCAGATGTGGGTTCTCAACTGAGGTGAATACCCTGCATGAAGATTTTACTTGTTGGATTGTTATTGGAAGCAGGAAGGATGAATATCCTCCATGACGATTTTACATTTTGATTCACTTTGATCTCTAAGTCATTGCATACTACAACTTGTGAACATGGTCATAACACATACACTTTCCTTATCTACCTTATAAATACAGGTATTCGTGCTGTTCCTTCTGCGCCTGTTACACTCAACAGATATAAACCTGCTGCCAATCCGCTGGTACGTATACGAACAGTTGATAAATCAGCAACACTTTCTCTTAGCAACTGCTTTCCGCAATAATCTGTTAGCAGTATGTTGTAAGAACCCGATGAAGAACAACCATTGCACGCCAGCGTAAACTCTCCATTGTTTGGATTGGGATAAACCAATACCTGCATACTTTGCGCAGGACGCACAACCCCTGTTGCAGGATACGTAATATTGTTGGAAGAATCGGAAGAGCAGCCGTTAACAGTAACTATGGAGTAGTAAACGTTTGCTGCACTTGCTGTGTAAGTAACTCCGGTATCACCGGATAATATTCCGGCTGTATTGTACCATTGGTTGCCGTATGGTGCATTAGAGGTGAGCAAATTACCTGAAGCAACTACAATTGGTTTTACTGGTACTGATTTAAAAAGAATGTACATAGGTACAGAACCACTTGCACAATTCGCGGCATTTCTCACTTCTACATGATAATATCCCGTACTGCTTTGCAAAACCAGCGAATCGGTGAATATGCTCAATGGGGTACTATCTTTGAACCATTCTTTGTTAAAGGTAGAGGCGCACCTAAGTGTAGCGTCTGTGCCTGTACATACAACCGAATCAGGGGTAACAGTAAGTTGGGGAGATGTGGGATGTGCCTCTACATAAATTTTGCGGTCTGTTGTGTCGGTGCAACCATTGCTGTCATATGAAATAAGACGCACATCAAATACTCCTGAATTGGCATAGGTGTATTGAGGACTCATCTGAACTGTGGTAGCTGAATTACCAAAATTCCAAAGGTAGCTTGCCGATGCGACACTTGTATTTGCAAATGCAAACACATTTCCGTTCAAACATTGTTGCGTATCAGCACAGGTAAACGATGCAGCCGGATGACCAAACAGACTTACTTGCCTGTATAGCGAATCTATACAACCATGATTGGTGGTAGTTCTGAGCCATACATTGTAAGAACCTGTATTGTTATAACTATGTTGTGCATTGGGTGAACTTGAAGCAGCAGAATCTCCGAATGTCCAATACGAACTAAAAGTGCCCGATACTACTGAACTCTGATTTGAAAAAATAAATTCGTTTCCCTTTAAACACTGCTGGGAATCATTGACCGTAAACTGAATATTGGTTTGCGGATAAACCTCCACCATTTTCACTGCAGTATCCTTGCATCCTAAATTGCTTTCAGCAATAAGTGTAATCGGGTAATTGCCATGAACAGTGTACGTTTTTTGTGCCTGAGTTTGTGAAGAAGTATCGCTAACAGCGGAGCCGAAATTCCATTGCGAGCTCAGTGTACCTTGTGAAATAACTGAAGTATCCTGTACTGTGAAACTGTTTGTACTCCAACATTGTGCTGAGGACGTAGTTATTCTGAAACCTGCATTCGGGGCATGATAAACCACTACACCTTTCAACACAGTGTCAGTACAGCCGGAGTCGGATATTGAAATGAGACGGATGAGATATGCTCCCGGCAGTGTATATGATTTTACAGGATTACTCAGCAAAGAAGTATCACCGCTTCCTGAGCCAAAGTTCCATACCCGCATCAGATTGCCGGATGAAATTGAGGAGGAATCAGTAAAAGCAAAACTATTTGTATTTAAACACTGGGTAGTGTCATTCACAAAAAAACTTGCCAGAGGCGATGGATGAACCGTAACATTTCTTATAGCTGAATCAACACAATTGGCTCCGCTTCTTACCACCAGCTTGGCAATATAAATTCCTGGGGTTGAATAATTTTTCGAGAAAATACTTTGTGAAGAGGTATCGTTGATACCCTCACCAAAATTCCACAGCACAGTGAGATTGCCGTATGTAATGGCTGATGAGTCTGTAAACAAAAATGTATTTCCGCTGTAACATTGAGCAGGGTTATTCACAACCATTCTGGCGACCGGTACCGGATTTACAACTAAAGTTGTAGTGGCTGTATCTGTACAATCGAAATTGCTTTTTGCAACCAACTGAACGGTGTATAAACCCGCAACAGTATATGACTTGGATACACTGCTCAAGCTTAACGTATCATTGGGCCCGGTACCAAAATTCCATGTTCGACTTAATGTTCCTGATGAAATTTGTGAGGTGTCGCTTAGAAAAAAGCTATCACCACTACAGTTGGATACACTACTTACAATAAACCCTGCACGAGGATGAAGATATACAGTTACCGGTTTTATAATCGAATCAATACAACCTTTGTTGCTTGTAACCTTTAGTTTAACCATAAAGTTCCCATCAGCGGTATAGTTTTTATTATAACTTATTGCGCCCGATGTATCATTTGTTCCTGCACCAAAATTCCAAGTACGTGATGCAATGTTTCCTGATGCAATACGGGATGTATCAGCAAAAACAAAATTATTATCCCTGAAACATTGCGTTGAATCATTGATGGTGTAACCCGGAACGGGTTCAGGAAAAACCACCACTTGCCTTGAAAAAGAATCTCTGCAACCGTTATTAACCAATTGCGACAATATCACCGTAAATGTATCGTTGGTTGCATATACTTTTGCAGGAGTCTTTATTAATCCTTCAGTACCATCACCAAATCTCCACAGCCTTAACATGCTGTATCCTGAGGCAAGTACTGAGGTATCATTCAATGAAAAAACATTGCCGCTCAAACACTGATCTGTATCGGAAATACTGAACCCTGTGTAAGCATTAACTTTAATAATAATGCTGTTGGGAGACGGGGCAGAATAGATTGCAGGATTTAAACCCGCTAAACGAATACGGTAATTGACACCTGCCGGAATGTTTCTCGGAACGCGTCCGGTAATAAATCCGTAACGTGCTCCTGTCGTGCTGCCTATGTTCACAGGATTGGCAAAACTTCCAGAGGAGTCGCTTAATTGAATAACAAATGTATTTGGAGTATTGCTATTTTTAAAAAAAGGTACAGAAAGTTCATGATTCTGGCAAATACTCTGGACCACGCTTCCGACAATCCTCAGGTTGGTATCAATATCGTGACCAATAAAATAAGCCGGATCTAACCTGGAAACATTAACTCCCGTAATATTAACAAAAGCTCCTCCGGCATACAACACCTTCTTGTTGGCAAGCAATGCATAAATATCATTGGAGGAAACTGTTTTGGCAATCCAGGGAAAATGATATCCAGTAAAAAAATCAACTTCTGAAATGGAATATGGGTAAACTGAAGTAAGGTTACTGTAAAACAGCCTGTCGGAATAAGGAGTTATTGATGTAACAGCCCACGTACCGGGATTACTCCCTAAAGTAGAATTGGGATTCCATGCAGTTAACGCACCTGTGGCCATATGTACCGCACCAACACCTATTCTCACCGGACCATTAATATTGGAAAACATTCCACCTAAATAGAGTACACTATCTTTAACGAACATTGATCTAACTTGACCATTCAATATATTAGCAAAAGAAGATGATAGTGAAGAATTGCCCCGATCTATGGCCACAAAAAAACTTCTTGTTTGACCTGCAACAAAAGTAAAATTACCTCCTGCAAAAAGCATATTGGCCGAAGCTGCAAGGGCATAAACTGTTCCGTTAAACGAAATATTGAGAGCAGTAGCATTTCCCGTGGCAGAATCAACCTCTACCAGTCTTGTACGGCCTTGTCCACCTGCATTATTGAAATCCCCGCCCATGTATACCTTATTGTCCCACACATCAATAGTACGAACCACTGCATCGGCACCGGGATTAAAACTTTTCATTGCTCCTGTGGCTACATTAAACGAAGCAACTCTGTTGCGGGTTTGGCCGCTCATAGTAGTAAAATTCCCTCCGGCATACAAAGTGGCTCCTGTATATTTAAAACAATGTACTTGGTCATTGGCCTGTGGTGCCCAATCGAGAATATTTCCCGTTGATTCAGAAAATGCCGCGATGTAATACCTGTTCTTACCACCCATAGAAGCAAAATTTCCACCCGCATATACTCCATTGTTACCGGCATGTATAACATTTATGGTATGACTGGCCACTGCGTCCCAGGAAGAAATTTCAGCAGTTGAAAGATCAATTTTAGCTATACGGTTTCTCAACTGCCCGCCTATTTTAGTAAAATTTCCGCCTGCATACACAGCCCCTCCATAAACACTAAGTGCATTCACAACTCCGTTGGCATCTGGATTCCAACTACTCAGTGAAGCTGAAGAAAGATTAATTGCACCTAGGTTGTTTCTCGATTGCGAATTGATGGTGGCAATATCTCCACCTATATAAATTTTATCGGCTGTAAGACATAAAGCATGCACCCTTCCATCAGTGATATTGGCATTCCAGCTGCTCGCTGAAGAACTCGGCCATTTAAAACAAGCCAACCCAGTCAAGCCTGATGAGCTAATTAAACTAAAAGCGCCTCCCACAAAAATACTGTCGTTACGGGCCGCCAAGGCATAAACTGGACCATTGGGCACAGGACCCCAAGGCAAACTAGCAAGTGTATTTTTTTGTATTGCTGCCAGGTTTGTTCTTGAATTGACATGAAATGCACCTCCGATTAAAAGAATTGAATCTGTAATGCATAAAGCATGCACAGTGTGTTGATTAGCTATACCTGAATTCCAAGTGAGCAAGCTGTCACCGGAGATACTTAGTGCTACCAATCCTCCTCGTGCTTGCCCTCCACCGGAGTAAAACGCACCTCCAATCAGCATTCGACCGCCCGATGATGCAAGTGCATAGGTGGTATAAATCAATCTGGGATTAAAGGAAGACACTATGCCTGTAGTGAGGTTGATAGCTACCGCGCTTTGTATACTTTGACCACCAATGATGGTAAAATCTCCGCCTGCATATACCATACTGTCCATCACGCGCAGCGCATATACGGGCGCATTAGCTCCGGGGTTCCAGCTCGTAACCGATGCGTTTAACATACTGATTGCGCACAGTCGGCCTCTTGACTCATTACTTACTGTGGTAAAATCTCCTCCTACATAAAGAATGGTATCGACACAATCAATTGCTCTCACTATGTCATTGGCAGAAGGGTTCCATCCGGTTATGGTTCCGGAAGACAGGTTGATGGCGGCAAGCCGGCTTCTTGACTGACCACCGATATTGGTAAAGCTTCCACCCAGGTAAAGGATTCCGTTTTTTACTTTAGTGCATAATACCGAACCATTCATGGAAAACATAAGCCCGGTTATACTTCCGCTCATGTCAATAGCGGCAAGCCTTTGCCTTGCAAGCCCTCCTATTGTGCTAAACCCCCCTGCTATAATCAACTGTGAGTTGTCGCCTGAAATTGCATTCACGGTACCATTGCAATTGTTTACCCAATTAAGAATATCACCGCTAGTTGCAGAAACCGCTGCCAGATTGTTTCTGGGAAAACCACCTACTTGTGTAAAAGAACCTCCCAAATATATAACATCCCCTTGTTTGTAAATGGTATATACCGCTCCAAACACATGTGGATCCCATGCGGTAACATTGCCTGCTGAGTCAATATGTGCAAGACCCCAACGACTGGAATCACCCACCATTGAAAAAGTGCCGCCTATATACCATCCACCTTTATCGTCACTTAACGCACAATACACCGTCCCCCGATCAATCTCAGGCAACGGATATGTAGCATAAGCAGCATCTACTGCAAAAGCTGCCCCGTTCACCACTTTACCCGCACCTGTAAAATAGCCTCCCACAAACAAGGTGTCGCCTTTAAGTGCCAGTGACTTTACGAAACCTCCTATAATGCCTGCCTTACTAAACTTCCCTGTTACATTTCCGGTTGAATCAATGTGTGCAACACGACTCCTGAAAGCATTGCCCACTTTTGTAAAAGCTCCACCGATATAATATCCGTTATGCCCGTCAGGAATTGCGGTATACACCATGCTATTGGGTTTGGGGTATGCAGCATTTGCTAAACCTGTAGTGGAGTCAATAAGTGCGCTGTATTTAGCCCTGTTAACAGAATCGAGCCTTGAAAAAAGTGTTGTAAAATTTCCTCCTACAAATACGGTATCACCATGTGAGGTAATTGCGTTTACCACCCCGTTAGCACCGGGCACGTTGCTGATGTAGTTACTTTTTTGTGCAAAGGAAAACCCAACCACACATGTTAATACTAAGCAAAACAAATAATGTTTTTTCATCTTTTTCAGAGTAAAATATTTACGGAACGGGAGACAAGGAATAGCTACAAAAAGATATCTCCCAGTATTGATTCTTTCTGCTGCATTTTTTTCATCTCCAAACAAAAATATGAAATTGTCAGCAAACAATTTTCAACCTGCTTCATTTATCCAGAAAGCCTCCTCCGCTTTGCCCTCTCGAATGCTCTCCTATGGTGCATTTATTCAGGCAAACGGTTGGTGATATAGCTAACCTTTATTGGCCTGCCTCAAGACTTCCTAGTTTTAGTTTGCCTTAGCAGGATAAATATTTTGCGCAAAAAAATTTGCTTCCGGGAAAGATACATGGAAGAAGGGAAGATGAATATCCTCTCTCTGGCGCAGAATGCTTGCTTACTATCGAACTTTATAAACAGATTTTTTATACCTCATAGTATTATACTCAAAAGTATAAAGCTGTGAGTGCTGGAACACATGCTTTTAAAACCTTTAAGAATACGCTAATTTCACTATTTTTGACTTATTGTTAGTTTGCAAAAAATGGCAAACATTTCACTCTACGCTTAAACATGAAATATAACGAAGAGAACGTTGCAAACGCAGCAAAGAAGGAAACCTCTTTACAAACGGTGAAACAACACTTTAAAATTAATTTTAGAAACTACTTCCGCAGTATTTACATTCTTACCCTGACAGCACTATGGTCAATTATATTGGGGGCATGGAAGACACTTAAAGATAAACCGAAAAGCTACATATATGAATACAGATTATCACTTCAGTATAATCTTCCATACCCATTTTTTATGGTCAAAGGCGAAACGATGTTATTAGATCTAAACATAAAATCCACATTAAAATTTCTAAATAATTCTGATGATACTATAAAGTTCATACCCTCAGAATATGAACTTTTGAAAGTCAATAAGAAATCTTCTGATACTATACGATTTAGCAGACATATTATTAATGAAGTTGTATTAATTCTGCCAAATGATTCTGTTCTTCTAACTTTCGTTACTAGCCCGCTTTTTAAGGAATATCTTAAATCCGGGTCTAATAGTTTTTATACTAATACCCACCATTTACTTCAAAACATCGAAAAAAATTACATTACGTACATTCACTGCACAAACGCTAGCTCATTATACCCCCTTTCAATAAATCCGATAGTTTATTCGGATAGTGTTGAATATTCATCACAAGTTGAAAGGAAGAGATAAAGTATAATGAAGAGAGCATTGCAAATGAGAATTAGTGGAGACCAAGGAAGTACCCCTATTGAATTAAAATAGATATATGAAAAAATTAATCCTTCTATTTTTTTGCTTCTATATAGGAAGTAAAGTACATGCTCAAGAGCATCTTTCAATTTACAAAATTCAATTTCATCAGTTCATAAATGTAGAGGTGAAATCTTTATTCAAAGAAATTAAAGCCGTTGCCCCTAATTGCTTTTCCTTTTGTTCCCACAACGTTCATTTGAATTATATCCATGGGATAGTACTCTCAAACGATTCTCTCAGAATAGAAATCAAGTTTAAAGAAGGAATACGTTTAAAGGAAAAGGACCTTTACCATGCAGTTAATCCATGCAGATTCACAAAATATAGTTTAAAAAGACAGATAATAAGGCGAATTTCCATTATCAATACAACTACTCATAAAGAAATAGCAGTATATGAATAAGAAAAACTCTGATATGGAAATATGTGTATGCAAATGTGTAAGCATCCCCATTTTAGTACAAAGCTAAAGTAGACATTTTTTATTATTTTACCATAGCAGGACTTTTACCTTTTAAAGCTTTATGTGGCCTATTATTGTTGTAATCATACATCCAATT